>ULWY01097306.1_pt1 | contig 32797 bp, 26 predicted proteins | sample 1960761 | NCBI WGS metagenome assembly ULWY01 (sample SAMEA4835824, study PRJEB28245) | human gut metagenome | biome: gut microbiome; material: fecal sample | place: Denmark | collected 2008 | reverse complement strand
GAGCCGAGGCTCGACAGGTTGTCTGTACAACCTGCCAAAGCCAAAGCGACCATTGGTATATAGAATAACTCTTTCTTCATTGTTTAGTTCTATATTTTTAGAATTTATCTTTTTACTTGTTTTAGTAACGTATTCATTATCTCTTGTACATGGCCATAACAGAAGTTTCTTCTACATCGCCTGCTGCTACGTATGCACGGTAGTAAAGCGGATAAGCTACACCTGGAACATTCCACTGTGTACCAGGATCGGATGTTCCGTAGTAGTAGTTGAGGCTGAAGCTTTCTTCTGTCATGTTAGAGAAGCCTACTGCCTGACCAGTACTGTTCTTACCGCGTGGCTGCTGATTGAATACCATGATAGCCGGACTCCATTCTACCAAGTGCGGGTGGAAAAGAATCCAATTAGGCACTTCGCCAGTGAAGAAGTTCAAGTTGACAGAGAAGCGGCGGCAGTTAGGCAACACGCGTGGCACATCAGAAGGACAAACCTCTTCGCATACTACAGAACCGTCTTTGTGCTTGCAGGTTACAGGATTATCCCAGCCTGAGAGCAACCACTTACATGTATCGCCTACAAGCTTATCGCGGTAATCTGCCTTGTCTTCAGAGAAGTCGGCTCTGCTGTAACGAGTAGCTTTACCTGCTGCTTCAAGAGCGTCGGTCATTTCTTCATCAGTAGGAAGCTCGCCTTCCAAGAAGCAGTAAGACAATTCCAATACGTTCAGTTTTTCCCAAGTGAGGAGCTTCAATAGCGCCTGACGATCGGCTGTACCTGCGCTTACTTTACCATAAAGACCGATAGTGTTGTTATTGTAAACATAGTCGCCATCACCGTTCTTATTTAATGTAGACAAGTCGATAATCACATCGTTACGACGCTGTGCGTAGAATGTGAAGTTACGCAATTTAGGAAAGTTGGTTTCATTAACTACGTTGGTAATGTCGGACAACTTATTGAAGTTGTTACTTACCAAGTTGAGCGATTCAAGGCTCTGTCCCAACTTAGCGAAGTTAGCAGGCAACTTAGTCATACCGTAAGCCTGAACAATCAAGTTCTTGAGGTACTTCAATTCGCAGATTTCCTCGCCCAACTCTACTTCACGAATCTGGTTATTTTCGTTAGAAGCAAGAGAGAATGTCTCAAGGAACTTCAGGTTACGCACTTCCTTAGGAAGTTTTTCGCCAGTCTTCAAGTTGAACATGCTGAACTTAACAGAACGAACACGGCCCAAAGCTTCGGGATGCTTCTTAACGAAGGCATCGGTAGACTCCCATAGGCTTACGCTACTCCAGTTACGCATATTGTCGCTGGTATCGAAGGTAGCCATGCAACCCAACTTCTGGTTAATCATGATGATAGACAATGAGTCTCCGGCACGATTATCTTCAATCTTAAGAGCTGGTTTCTGACGTACTGTCAAAACGACTTCTCCAGTAGGATTGCCGTTAGTATCGACTAACTGATCTTCTGCGTTGGCAGGAACCAAGTGTACCTTAGCCACACGGGTTACAGGCACGATATTCATAGCCCAACGGAACTTGAAGTTAACGCTACGTGGACGGTACTTCTTATCTAAAACGATACCCAAGTTAGTACCAACCAACTTGTTTTCGTCCTTACTGTTCAAGAGCCAGCCTTCGAGTTCCTTTGTGTTGTCGGCTTTCTCTTCTTCAGTCAAATCGCCTTCGTAAGAATACTCTATTTTACCAATCTTACATTCTACGTTGGCAGAGATTACGCTCTGGAAAGAACGGTTGTCGTAAGAATCAGTATTCTCAATTTCTACGGTAGGCTCTTTCAAGAAAATCTGCTTGCCATAACCAAACTGAGTAACTGTAAGCTTGCAGCGCTGACCGTTGGCACCAACGAATTGAAGTTCGGTGCTACGGAGCGTGTTAGAAAGAGTAGAATCTACCTTGATGGTACCCTCTACAGAACCCACGCCATTGGCAGGCGAAAGCATCAGCCAAGGTTCAGAGGTGTTTGCAACCCAGTCTTGTGAGGCTAAAACGGCAATCGACTCTGTACCGCCCTGGGGACCTATTTCTATTTCTTGCTTGTCAAGGGCAAGGCCTCCGGGGATTTCGATACCGTCATCATCGCTGCAGGCTGTGAAAAGCCCTGCAGCAAGAACGATACCTAATGTCAATTTATTAATATATTTCATATTACAACTTTCTTATTGGGTTTAATTTTCAAGATCCAAAGCATCGCAACCGCGGATATCCTGAGTCTTATCGTAGAACAACATGTACAAACCTGCCTTGATGTACGGACAAACGCTTGTTACATCGATAGAGATGTTAGGATTGTCGGCAATGTTCACGATGTACAGGTGCGAAGTCAATGTTTCTTCTACCTTACGGATATCGTTAGAACCAATCTGGAACTGAATCAAGCTTGGACAAGTAGTGATTCCTGTAGGCCAAGTACGCAGGCAACGCTGATCGGTGACATCATCGCGCTGGTGGTTGATGGCGAACGCACGGAGAACAGCACTGTTCAATGGTTCTACTGGCACCTCTGTGAAGCAGTTGTAGCTCAAGTCCATATTAGTAATGTACGGCAATGTAGTTGAGCGGAAGTCATCAGACAGAGAAGTCAACTTGTTGAATCGGAAGTCGATTATCTGCAAAAGATGAGCATTCTTTCCTTTGATTGATCCCTTAGGAATAGTACGCATCTGGTTAGCACTCAAGTCGAGCGTAGTGATAGGAGAACCTGCAGCAAACAATTCTGAAGGGAACTTCTCTATCTTGTTGTTCGACAAGCTGATTGAAGCGGCATTGATACCTTTATATGTACCATTGCTATTATCTACGCCTGTAATCTCATTATAAGAGAAGTCTACAGAACCCATCTGACGGACAGAGCTTGCATCGAAGATGTTAGGTATCTTAGTCAGTTTGTTGTGAGCGAATGTCAGACTTTCTACGTCGTCGGTAAACGCACAGAGGTTGGCAGGGATTTCTTCAATCTGGTTGTTGTTCAGATAAAGAGATGACAAAGACACTCCTGTACCAAACGGATGCAACTTCTTGATATTGTTATAAGCCAAGTCGAGCAAACCGAGGTTAACCATCTTGCTAAGAGCAGATGATTCTGGGAACTCTTCGAGGTTATTGTAGCTCAAGTAGAGAATCTGAACGGTCTTACCTGTCTTTTCTTCTGCCAAACGAGTCCAGTCTTTTCTTAACTGTTCGGCTGATATACCTTTGCATCGTGCCAAGTTCATTGCCTGCAATGCAGGAAGGTTGTAATAGAAATCTGGCAAGCGAGAGATCTTAGGACAGTTATAAAGCTCGATATCGGTAAGGTTGGTCATGTTATCCCATGCTTCTTCTGTAAATTCTTCAGCAAACTTGCCGTAAGTAGCATCGTCTGCATTATAGAACTTAGCACAAACCTCATCAGAAGTGATAGATGAGTTACCGATGTAGAACTGCTGCAACTTAGTAAGACGATAAATAGCCTTTGACACGCCTGTAATACGGTTAGTCAATGTTCCAATCTGAGCATCTTTCAAGTTGATGCGTCCGTCTTTCTTGATTCTGTTCTTTGCTTCAACCTTAGAATCTGAATTAAAGCTTTCTACAATCATTTCAGACATGAAAGCACGTGGGTCGTATTTCAAGAACTTGTTTTCGTAGTCGTGACGCATAGCGTTCTTCTTGGCAGCATCCAGATTAGTAGCGTTATATTCGTTGAAGATGTTAGCACCAATCTTTTCGTCGTGCGAACCAAGGTTGAATACCTGAAGTTCTGTAAGCTGACCGATAGCATCGGGCACGATACCCTTAGCACCGAAGCCTGCAATAATGAGACCTATTACACGTCCGTTGCTGTTAAGAGTAACACCCGGCTGCTCACCCCACATATCGAGTTCCTTGTTGAAGTTCCAGTTAGCGCCCTTGAAAGTAGCGTCACCATAGAAGCTCCAGTCTTTACCGTTCAGTGATTCCCAAATAGCCTTCAATGCTTCATAGTCCTTGATATATTCTTTAGTCTTAGAGAGCAATACAGGCACCTGAGCATCGTCAGTAATCTTATTATCCTTAACGACGAACGACTTACCGTTAACGGGCTGAGTTTCGTACTTGGTCTTAACAGCACCAGTCTTACCGTATGTAGTATAAGATGTAACCTGATAAGTACCGGCAGGAAGCCATACAGTAGTATCGCAATATGCGGTACCTATCTGCATATACTTATCGTTAGCGTTATCCGGGTTCTGATGCTCTTCGCTCATTTCTTTATACTTCACCTTCATGTTAGGGAAAGTAAAGGTTTCACGAGTGAAGAGGTTAGTTACGTTTACGTCAATCAAGCGGATGTTAGAGAAAAGGTACTCACCCTCACCGGCGCGAGACTTCTGCCACTCTTTCACAAGGTTGAACTTAACCTTACCACGCTCTACCGCAGATACAGTAAGTTCTTCTACAGTCATACCGCCACCTATTACATTAAAGGTGTTATCGGCAGAAGAGGCCAGCAACTCCTCGTCTACAGCGTCATACAGATAGAAACCGATGACGGTGTAAGTACCAGATGTAAGTTGCAGTTTTTCACTTCTCAAACCGTACTCTGCATTATCTGCATTATAAGAATTGAGCACCAATGTCTGAGATACAGTAGTACCGTTATGCTCCATAACAACCTTGATTTTCTTGGCATCATCCAATTTCTCAAGTTTGTCGATGGCTGCGGCACGTGATTCGCTCGACGAAGCTTTCTTGATGAGCTTGAACTGCACATATCCGTATGTGTTGTCCCATCCCTCGTTGTCATCGTCAGAGCAGCTTGTCACTACCATGGTAAACGCAGCTACCAGGAGCAACAAAAATGCCTTGCTATATTTTTCGAATATCTTCATTATTTCTTAATGCTTCTAAATCCCATATTAGTAATAAAGACTACACGTTGGTAAACGCCATTAGCATCGCTGAAACCGGCAAAGTAAGGATATTTAGCGCCATCGGCAGAGAAACCGATATAAAGGCCCTTATCGTCCTGACCCAATTCCATGTTTTCTACGGCTATCGGATTAGCTTCACCGTCGTAGATAACTACAGAACCTTTGCCTTCGCTTGGATTCCATCCATCCATCTGCGGATAGATACATACGTAACCACCCCAAACAGCTGCTTCGAACACATCTTTTCCTGTATAGCTGAAGAAGCCTTCGGCATACGACTTATATTCTTCGCTTTCTGTCAAAGCACATTCTGCATCCATGCCCATGCCTGTTACAAGAGGAAGCTGAACTTCTGCTCCACCATTGCTCTTTTCTTTCTGAACGATGTTCATCAAGAAGTAACGGTCGTAGTCGCTCTTAACGGTAGTGAAGTCTTCTTCCAACATATCGTCAGTTCCGTTTCCTAAGCTTTCGTATACGCTTTGTGGCAAAGCATAAACAAAGAATTCACGGCTACCGCTAGCCAAAGAAGCTACAGTAAGCTTCATGTCTCCCTTTTCGCCTTGCAGCTGAACAGCACCCATCATGTCTTCTTTCAAACCCCATTGTTTGTCAGTTTCGAACACTACCAACTGGTATGCGTCGTTCAGTGTAGAAAGTTTAAACGGAACGAAGTTGTTGAATGTGAAAGCGTTTGTAGCGTCATTATTCAGGCTTGAACCATTCTGAGTATATACCGCACCGTCCATAGATACATTCCATACAGCCCACTGATTAGAAGTAGGATAAGTGATATCCATAATATCAGCTGTCATACCGTCGAATATAACAGGTACTGTTACGGCAGCCTTACCATCTTCAGAAGTGAATGTGATAGTATAGTTGTCATCCTTAGTTACAGCGTACTTAGCGCTAAGACCAGCGTTTTCCTTGAAAGCTACACCGCCTTCGGCTTCATTGTTAGGTGTACCTACCATGAAACCGCCTTCAATGTCAACCCATGCCGGAGTGTTAGTAACGGCGAAACGATAGTTTGACTTTACATAGAATTTGTTGTAGATAGGCTGACCTGCGATATTCTTGTAACCTACAGTAAGACCTGTTTTAGTAACGTCGATTTCTTCATTTTCAGAAGTCTTAACGTATACCTTAAGTTCATAGCCTGCAGCCGAACGGCTAACTTCGGCAATAGATATTTTCTGACCACCCATAGTAAGGTATAACTGAGCTACGCTCATTTCCTTGCTTTCTTCGTCGGCAGTAAGTTTAACCTTTACAGTCTGCTTTCCAGCAGCACCGTTAAGTACGAATGCGGTATTGTCGCCCTGAGCCAACTTACACCAAATGGCAGAAGAAGAAAGGCTCCAGTTCATGTTGGCATCGAAAGTGAAGTCAAGCTCGTCGCCAGCAGCACCTGCGATAGTCTGCACCTGTGGGAACACAGGAGTTAAGGCATCGTCGTCATCGCTAGAGCAAGCGGTGAACACGCTCACTGAAACCAGCGCCATAAGTACGAGCCAATATTTTGAAATCAATGTTTTCATATTGCTTAGTTATAATTTTAAAATCCTTGTTCTTTTAATTTCTCTGCTTCAGCATCGCTAATCCATTCAAACATGGTAATGAAGACACCTACATTACCGAAGCTAGAGCCATCCTTATTATCCACGCTCATACTTACATACTGGAACACGTAGTTCTGGCAAGTATTATAATAAGAGGTGTAAACAGAAGGCTGACTGATGCGCAACTTGCCGTCGCCATAGATGGTACCGAACGCCTCGCCTGTAGGACCGGCTATCTGGTCGTCCATCTCAACCTTTGGTTCCAATGGGTTATTGGTGTTGAACTTCAGCTTAAGGTTATATCCCTTATAGTATACATCCTTAAGAAGCACTGTGTTCTCCTCTCCTTCTACCACTTCGGTCTTGATCAAACGGTTTTTTACGTTATTCAAGTATTGGCTGTAGAATGTAGAAGTAGCCACACACCATCCTGAGAAATTGTGAATATCGAAAGGACAAGACTTCTGCATCACCACGTGAGCATAGTCTTTATAAAGGTCAGTCCAATTATACTTCTGTGGAACCACCAACTTAAGGGTGACCCCCAGCGAGTCGGTCTTACCGATATTGTCATAGATACCCTGCATCTGTACGTTTCCTACCATCTCTCCCGCCTTGATGGTGACGGTGTTATTGAGCAAACGGTAGTGTGTGCCTTCTACGGCATTGCTCTGCTTGTCTATAACCTCTACCGCAAAGGTACGGTCGTAGTCAACTTTCTCGGTAGCCGATACAGGAACATTATAAATTTCATTAGATTCCTGCACAGCGTACTGATAGAGCGTATCAGAGAACATGATATGACTCGGACCAGAATATTTGGTATAGTCTTGCGAACAGCTCGCAAGAGCGATGAGTACAGCCGAAGCCGACAAACATCTCATCATAATTTTCTTCATGATCGTCTCTTTATTAATAATCTGTTATTTATTACTTTCATTAGGTTCTATTTGTGAACCCGGAGATTCCAACTCATGCTGCGGTATAGGCCATACAAAGAGAGCATCATCCTTTTCTACCTTCAGGTTGCTCTGTACGAAGTTTGCTGCCGGCTGGTCTGCAACCTTACGTTCAAATCCCTTGTGCCAACGCTTCAAGTCGTTCAGACGGAAACCTTCCATATAGAGTTCCTTGACACGTTCTGCCGCGATAACCTCCATAGCGTTGCTTTCACTAAGAGTAGTGTTACCACCGTATGTAGAGTAACGAGCCTGACGGATAGTTGTGATATCCTTACCTGCCTTGCCGTACTCTTTCTTCATGGCGTATGCCTCGGCACGAATCAGGTACTGCTCTGAAAGACGGAATACTGTAGGCTTATGCACATGCAGGATGTTGTTGTTCAAGAAATCAGAGTCACCGAAGTACTTGCTGAGCAAAGGCCACTGCAAACCGTGTTCGTAACCTGTAACACGAGTTTTGAAGATAGCTGTAGGACGAAGGTCATTAGCCTCGTATGAGTTGATTACCCATTTAGCAGGCACATAGTCGGGACGATAAGTCACGAAGTTGAAGTTATCAAAGATGGTTCCGAGTGCACCACCGTAGCTATTTACGGTAAAGCCAACCTTCCAGATACCTTCTGTAGAGTTACCAGCTGTCCACTGATACTGATAGAGACTTACGTTACCAATCTTCTGAGAGAAGCTTGCCAATATATAACGCTTGCTATTGATAACCTTCGATGCATACTTGATAGCGTCATCCCAGCGGTGCATATATAATGATACGCGCGCGCGAAGAGCGTGACAAGCATATTCGTTGAAGTAGATTTCATCGTAAAGATTGCCTGTAAAGTCCTCGTCTACCTTCAAATATTCGGCAGCTATTTCCAAGTCTTTCAATACAAACTCGTACGACTCCTTCAGGCTGGCACGCTTCTGCGGCTCATTGCCCCAATAGTGTTCGGTGATAACCACACCGAGTTCTTTCTCAGCCTGTTCGTCGCTATCGTAAGCCTTGCAGAAACATTTGATAAGTTCTGAATAAGCCAAGGCACGCGCAAAACGAGCCTCGCCCTGATATTGCTCCAACTTATCGAGCAAATCGTCATCATTGGTGTCAGCCTTAACCTTCTCAACATTGTCGAGCAGGAAGTTAGCTGTATTGATTACACCGTAAAGAGCAGCATATACCGACTCAATCTCAGGGTTGGTAGCCTTAATATCTTTCCAACGATAGATATCACCGTAGGTATTAGAGTAACCTTTAACACAGTATACAAAGTCTGCTTGCAAATCGGGCAAGATAGTTAGATGACCTGAGTACAAGGCGCTACTCTTAAAACTGTCGTAAAGACCTATAACCAACTTGTCGATATCGTCTACCGTGTTGATAGCTTGGTCCATGCGGATAGAATCCTCTGGATACTTGTCAAGACACGAAGAGAGAGACAAGAGTAAGCCTGCCGACAGAATGTATGTCTTTATATTCTTTATATTCATTTTTTAATCTCCTTTCTTTGTTTAGAATGACACTTCTACACCCATAGTAAACTGACGTGATGCAGGATACTGTGCCTGGTAAACATTCGATGAAACTTCTGGGTCGAGACCGTTGAAGCCTGTAACGGTGAAGAGATTCTGAGCCTGTCCGAAGATACGAACCGAAGAGAAGAAGTTGCTCTTACGCAAAACTCTCTGTGGCAACGAGTACGACAAGCTAAGGTTCTTCATACGCAAGAAAGAAGCGTTCTCTAAGTAACGGTCGTCCAGCTGATTAATCTCACCCCAGCGAGGGATATCAGTGATGTCGCCCGGATTTTTCCAACGATCGTACAGCAAACGGTTAGACTGGTTATAAGCAGTACCGAATGTCACACCGCTTTCTTCGAAGAAACGGTCATTGTTGATAACGTAACGTTTGCCAATCCAGCTGAACTGAGCCGACAACTGCAAGCCCTTCCAACGGAGGCTAGTACCGAAACCACCCATCCAAGGTGCATCGTAAGTCTTGCCAGTCATAACTTTGTCGCCTTCGCGGAACTCGTTAGTAACGTTTCCGTCCTTGTCGTACCAAAGCTGTTCACCGTTAGCCGGGTTAACGCCTGCGTAACGGTTCAGGTAGAACTCGCTTACAGAGTGACCTACTACATACTTCAAACCGGTAGTAGAGTTTACGTATTCTGTTACACCATTATATAATTCTTTCAAACGGTTGCAGTTGTAAGACACATTGGCACTTACATTCCAAGTAAAGTCGTCTGTACGAACCACATCACCGTCTGCGCTCAACTCGATACCCTGGTTGTTCATCACACCCACGTTCTTCCAGCGATAACCTTCGCCAGTTACGGTATACGATTCGGGCACACGCATCAACATGTTAGAAGTACGCTTGTAGTAAGCTTCTACGCTGAAGTTGATACGATCGATAAATCCAAGACGCAAAGCGAAGTTGCTTGCCCAAGTAGACTCCCAACCCAATTCTTCGTTACCGCTCTGTGCAGGATAAAGACCAGCTACGCCATCATAGCTAGCGTCACCGCTCACCAAAGCCAAGTGGTAGTAGTTAGGAATTTCAGAGTTACCCGAAGTACCTGTACTCAACGCCAACTGAGCGTTGGTAAGCCATTCATACTTCTCAAGCATTTCAGTCTTCTTCATATTCCACATGAAACCTACCGACCAGAATGTACCCCAACGATGGTCTTTACCAAATCTTGATGAAGCATCGGTACGGAGAGAGAAATCAGCGAAATACTTCTCCTTATAATTATACTCGCCACGCATAAAGAATGACATGTAAGAATAGTCGGAAGAAGAATCCGACCAACGGCTGGCGCGTGTACCAGAAGATACATTAGTCAGCAAGTCATTGTTCTGGCCGCGAGAATATACGTTAAATCCTTCAGAGTGATAATTTACAGCTTCCTGACCCAACATCACATTGAAAGAATGAATATCTTTCAGAGAGAAACGATAATTGGCGGTAGTAGTCTCTGTCAAACTAAGCATGTCACTGCTCTGACGAGCTGCAAGACCTTGTCCGTTGTTTGAAGAAAGACTTGGGAAAGACTGCATAAATGCTGTAGAATGGTTGAAATCGGCACCGAACTGAGTACGGATAGTCAAGTTCTCGATAGGATAAATCTCAGCATATACGGTAGACAACACCTTATATTTCTTATTCTTTATAGGATTCTTGTCCATGTAAACGATAGGGTTCTCGCTAGTACCCGCCCAATTGCCGGCAGCAAGCGAAGCCAAGCTACCATCCGATGCGTACGGATTCCAATAAGGAAGCATGAAACGACAAGCAGAAATCGGAGTAACGGTAGTATAAGAACCGTCATCGGCCTGCTGTGCCTCTTCGTACACTGCCATGGTGTTAGCGCCCACCTTCAACCAGTTGCTTGCCTTCACGTCAGCGTTGGCACGCATGTTATAACGGCGGAAAGTAGAATTCTGAGCGATACCGTCCTGATCATAAAAGCCCCCAGAAACATAATAGTTCAAACGATCGGTAGCACGATTAATAGAAAGTTCGTAGTTCTGCAGCGGAGCGGCATCGTTAAATACTTCGTCAAGCCAATTAACGTTCACTCTCGACAAGAGGTTATAGTCTTTACCTGCATCCAGCCCTACTTCCTTCTCAAACTGAATACGCTCAGCGGTGTTCATCATCTTCCAGTTAGTCTGCGCCAACTGTGAAACCCCATACTGTGCGCGAAGTATCACCTTAGCCTTATCCATAGCAAGACCGCGCTTAGATGTAATAACGATTACACCGTTGGCAGCACGAGCACCATAGATAGAAGTAGACGACGCATCCTTCAATACAGAGATAGACTCGATATCGTTAGGGCTTAAAGTATTAAAGTCCGAGCTTGAGATGGGCACACCGTCCAGGATGAACAGAGGCGACTTACCAGAGTTGATAGAGTTAGTACCTCGAATTTGGAATGTGGCAGCCTTGCTAGGTTCACCAGATGCACTGATAACCTGAAGACCGGTACTCTGTCCTTGCAAAGCTTGGTCAAAGCTTGCCGCAGGGACATTTTCAATTTTCTCAGACTTCACAGACGAAACGGAACCCGCGATGGTACCCTTCTTACGAACACCATACGCTACTACTACAACCTCATCCATCACTTTGGTGTCGGAAGCAAGCGCAACGTTAAGCGTTTTCGTCTGTGCATTGACAGAATGCTTCTGTGTAACCATACCGATATAAGAAATAACCAGTGTGGCTTTAGAAGCACCCTTTACTTCGATGGTAAAGTTACCGTCAAAATCAGTAACAACACCATTCGTTGTACCCTCCTGAAGGATTGTCACACCAATCAGCGGTTCGTTGTCGCCAGCGGAAACAACGGTACCCTTGACGCTAAAGCTTTGCGCCAAGGCTGCTTGGATAGTCAACACAATAAGAGAGACAAGCAACAGGGAAATCCTTCTCATTTTTGTTTGTTTCAATTGTTGTTTATAAATATTAATTATCATTCGTTCTCGTTCGGTAAAATCTATTAAACTTTAGTAACACCTCACCTGCATTTGTACAATTTTCGCTAAAATGTGCTCTTAGGGCTTTACAAAAGCGATGCGAAAGTACGAAAAAAATATCATTTCCTTTCAAAATAAACCTATAAAAATAGACAATCGGACACAAAACAGCCGAAAAACAAATAAATATACCGTTTATTATCTATATCTCTTTTACACTATACAGAATTAAGCCCAAAAGTCAATAAATTCAGTGTAAATAATTACGCAAACTTATTATTTTACTATAAACAGAAACATCACATAATCCCTATATATAAATAATGTGAACGCTGAAACCAAAGGGTGTATCATAAATGACTTCTATTAACAAATAATTGTAAAACCACCATATAATACAGAATAATTAGGTAGCTTTGTAATCATATCCTCGGCTATAAGCCTTACGGGATGCGAATAACAAATCAAACAAACTATGAAGAGATCATTTTTTATGAAACCAGCCCTCTGGCTGATGCTGTTGCTCATACTGCCATTGCAGATGATAGCGGCAGAACTAGGAGAAGCAGGCAAGCGTCTGGCGGCATTACCTGGAGTAAGCAACGTAGAAACATTGAAGAGTAAGCATTTCCCCGAGAAATATGTATTCTTCATAAAGCAGCAACTCGACGCTAAAGACGCATCAAAAGGAAGCTTCGAACAGAGAATAATACTGTGCCACCGCGGATTCGACCGCCCCACCGTATTAGTAACCGAAGGATATAACGCCAACTACGCAATGCGCGAAGGCTACATAGAAGAACTCTCTCAGATTTTCGACACCAACGTAATCTGTGCGGAATATCGCTACTTCGATAAATCAATGCCCAGCCCATGCAACTGGGATTTCCTGACCGTAGAGAACTCGCTCTACGACCTACACAATATTAATAATACTCTCCACGCCCTCTACAACGGCAAGTGGATAGCCACAGGTATCAGCAAAGGCGGACAGACCACCATGTTCTACCGCGCCTTCTTCCCCGACGACGTGAACATCTCCGTGCCATACGTTGCTCCGCTGAACAAAGGCGTAGAAGACAGCCGTCCCGAAAAATTCCTGCAACATCAGGTATCTACCAAGGAAAACAGACAGAAGGTGCTCGATTTCCAGTTGCTTCTCTTCAAGAGAAAAGCAGCATTAATGCCTATGTTCGAGAAATACTGCGCCGATAACAAGTACGTATTCAACGCTCCTATAGACGAAATCTTCGACTTCACGGTACTAGAATACTCTTTCGCCTTCTGGCAGTGGGGTTATAACATCAAGAGAATCCCCACAAGCGACGCTACCGACAAGCAAGCATTAGACTACCTGTTGAGGATTTCCGATCCGGGATACTTCACCAACCAGAACCCAAGCGTATCATTCAACGTTCAGGCAGCTAAAGAACTGGGATACTACAGCTACTACACCAAGCCGTTCAAGAAATACCTCAGCATAAAGACCGCCAAGGGATACCTGAAACGCTTGATGTTGCCAGCAGGCACCGAAAACGCCAAGTTCTCGGCCGAACTCTACAAGCGCACAGTAGAATTCCTCAGCAAGAACGACCCAAAGATGGTTTATATCTATGGCGACGTAGACCCGTGGACAGCTTCGGGCGTATACGGACAGTCCTTCACCAAGAACAAGAAGAACCTGCATGTATATATGCGTCCGGGCGGATCGCACTACACACGCATCCTTACATTCGGCGAGCCTACCCAAAAGGAAATCATCGACCTTATAGGCGGATGGCTGAAGGAATAACCACCGCATAGCCCACCGGCAAACAGTATAGAGGAGTCGTCCGCATTTGGTCGACTCCTTTCTTTTTGTTAACTTTGCCCTTCCACAAAATAAAAGACAAGAATGAATATAAAGTTTTTAAGTCTGGGAAGCGGAAGTAGCGGCAACTGCTATTACTTAGGAACAGACACTTACAGCATATTGATAGATGCGGGCGTAGGAATACGTACCATCAAGAAGATATTCAAGGAATACTCGTTAAGCCTCAGTACCGTGCGAGCAGTGTTTATCACCCACGACCACGCAGACCATATAAAGGCGGCAGGACATCTGGCAGCGAAACACAACATCCCCATCTACTCCACCCCCGAGGTACATCAGGGCATGCGCCGCAGCTACTGCATGACCGAGAAGATAGACAACGCCCATGCCAAGTTCATCCATAAAGGAGAGGCCATCACGGTAGAAGATTTCGAGATAACCTGCTTCGAGGTACCCCACGACGGCACCGACAACGTAGGCTACACCATTCGCATAGACGGAAAGACGTTTTCTTTCCTTACCGACATAGGCCATATCACCGAAACGGCGGCAGCCCACATCGTACAGTCGAACTACTTGGTACTTGAAGCCAACTACGACAAAACCATGCTTCAGATAGGTCCCTACCCGCAATACCTGAAAGAAAGAATAGCGGGCCCCAACGGCCACCTCTGTAACGCCGATGCCGCCCAGTTCCTTGCCGAAAACTACCCCAAAGGGCTGAAATACCTCTGGCTATGTCACCTCAGCAAGGACAACAATCATCCAGAGTTGGCACTAAAAACAGTAGAAATGGCTCTAGCCGAAAAAGGCATCGTCAACGGACGCGATTTGGAAATCATCTCCCTTCGCCGAGTTCTTCCTACCGGGCCGTATATTTTGGAATAGGCCACACCTTATATATATAGACAACAAGAGCTGCAACTTTTCGGGTTGCAGCTCTTGATGTTTAAACTCTATTTCGGGGAATCAAGATTTTGCGCCACTGCCATCCTCCCCATACTTGCCATCCTTAGCCTCGTAGATAACCGACGGCTCCAACACCTCCACAGTATGCCATGCACCCTGCGGAACTACGCAACCATAACTACCAGCAGCCGGATCCAGAAGAATGCGCTCCTTCTCATTACCATCTTCATCATAGATAACCTCCACCAGCTTACCGCATAGCAGAAACACATTCTCCGTGCTGTTAGGATGCCGATGAATGGGCACCACCGTACCCGGCAATAAAGCGTTAAGCATACGTTGACTGCTATCCTCCGACGAAGTACGCAAGTCAAGGTTCTGACGCAAGCGAGGATTCTCTTTAGCCTCCACAAAGAGCTTGTCTATCAAATCTTTATTTATCTCCATATCTTTCATCAATCATTGGGCATACGCTTCGCCTTTCTCGGAATAAAGAGAAAAGCGAAGAACACCCAAATAGCTTTCAGTAATTTCATGCCAATCAATATCTGCGTAACACCACCTGGAACGCCTCCGCATAGTTGCATCCCCACTGACTACCACGCATGGCAGCCAAACCAGTGATATACTCCACGCTGCGCGGATGCGGATAAGGACGCATCACACCACGATACATAGCCAGCGCCTCACACTTAGCCTTCACGCCATTCTGCCCTACCTCAACATAGCAGTTAGGACGGAACAGATTCATCGCATCATTGATAGCCCATTCCGAACATGAAGGAACCTCCATATACCAGAATTCCTTAACCGGCTTCACAGTAGGCTGACGCTGGAACAATCTAACCGCCTCTTGGCACGCCATAGAAGTTTGCAGATGATCGTTATTCGTATCAGCCGGATGATGAGTAATCACGATATCCGGCTCACTCTCGCGGATAGCCCCTTCAATGAACTGCACCAACTTTAAGTGCGGCACCGTGTTCATCTCGATATTCGGGAAAGTACCCTCATACTTCTTGCTCACGCCGATAAAGTTAGTCGCCGCATCAGTATCACCCTCCAGCTCAGCGTCCGAAGGACGAAAAGCACGAGCTTTAGCTTCCGTACACATAATTGCCACATCTACCTCGTCGCCCTCGTGCGACCACTTCCACATCGATGCGCCTGCCCCGAGCACCTCGTCATCGGGGTGGGCCACTACTAATAAGTATTTCATAGTTTTTGAATCCCTATATTATCTTGTTATACACATATTTACATCACACCGTCTTGGAATATTCCACCAACTTATCGTGCATCCACTGCGGATACTTTCCGCAAGCGGTGTAGAGTATCGCCATTACCGTCCATATAATCAGCTTGATATCGCCAAAGAACGAAGCGTGCTTTACATAATACACATCCAGCTTCAGGCGGATAGGCAGCACCTTCTCGTTATATTCCTTCTCATCGGTAAACTGATCGCCATATATATAATCCCACAGACTCGACTGCGAAGTCAGTCCGCAAGGCACTGTAGCCGCAATAGCATTCTCTCCCCCACGCGTAATATCCACCTGATCTACAGCCGCAGGACGAGGCCCAACAATCGACATCGTGCCATTCAGAATATTCATCAACTGCGGCAACTCGTCAATCTTGAGTCGACGCATAATCTTTCCCCACCAGAAAATACGGTCTTGATCCGGACGCAACGAAGCCTCGTTCGCCCCACGAGCCACACGCATCGAGCGGAACTTCCACATCTTGAACTTCTTATTATCCTTTCCCACACGGTTGGCAAAGTAGAACAACGGTCCCGGATCACTCACTTCCGTAAGGATGATGGAAAGAATCCATATAGGTGAAGTACCAACAATGCCAAGGAAGGCACATACAAAGTCGAAAATACGTTTGATTAATTTATAAAACATGATTTACCTTACAATTACGTATTTGATTACGATTTAATTCATTAGTAACAATGACCGAAAAACACAAATAAAACTTTTATTATAAGCTACGTTTTTTCTTGTCTTTACTCAATTTTGCAAATCCCTGTAATGTGAAAGCAAAGAATACCCATAAGTCAGACCAACTGAAAATCTGATCAGTTGTGTTCTTAAATGAAAACCACGAAGGCTTGCAACTGAAACGTTTTGGAGATTTCAAGAACCATAGAACATCTGTGTGCATATAACGTAAAAACTTATGTTTTACTTCAAACTGTGATTTTACATCCTTACCCAGGAAATCATCCACTATAAGTTGAGAAAAATTAACTCCTGCCTCAAAGCAAATTTTCACGCTACCAGTAATACGTGGATTAATCTCCATTATTTTGGCTTTACCATCATGGGTATCCTCTATTAAATCTATATCAGCATATCCTCGCCAACCTATTTCTTGCAAAAGTCTTTTACAATCAGCCACTATATCTGGACGATTTACGGTCTCATTCAACGTACTTGAACCACCATCAATCGGATACCACCTAACTTTAGCAAATACACATGCTCCCTTCAATTCACCATTACGGTCTATAAACATCTCACACTTATATTGAAGGCCATCCTGTGGTATATACTCTTGAATAAGCATCTTACCATACTTTAGCTCTGCCTTATCATAATAGTTAATCAAATCTTGCTCGTTTTTAGCTATATAGAAGCCTACCGCTGCACAACCAGTACGCGGCTTTACAACAACTGGAAACTTCACCTTTCCTTTATTAGCAAGATAATCTTGCTTATCAGTAAACGATAAAGGACAAGGCAAATTATGCTCCATGCATACCAACATAGTCTTTAGCTTATCAGATGCCATTTGGAATGTGTTCCAATCTTCTACGGCTATAGTTGTCAATCCCTTCAAATCTTCTTTATGCTGAGAAAGTATAATGGCTACATCATCATTCATTGGAATTACAATATCATAGCTATATTTTTCCAATTCTGCCTTGATCGCTTTATATGAACCTTCCGGATCATGAGCATCACAATACGCCAACAATTTCCTTTGTGGATATTTAGAAGCATATCCAGGATCCAACTTACTACCGTTATATGTTGTAACTTCACATCCCAATTCACGCAAAGCCTTGCTCATAGGCAACACTTGTCTTGCCCTACCTTCTATTAAAAGTACTTTTATATCCATATTACCATTCATTATTTAGCTATCATTATAGTTTCACCATGTCCTTTCAATCCCATAGTTGTAAACACAACACGATCACACTGATCAGTTCCAAGTGGGAAGCGCATAACGCCATATTGCAATATCAATGGCCAACAGTCTTTCTGTAGTTTCCATACATTCTCACACTTTCCATTCTTATATTCCTTCATACGACTGTAGTTGTCTTTCTCATTCTCTCCACCTTCAACACCGGTTGAGAAGAATGCACGTCCATCAGCAAACGAGGCGCAACCATGGCATGGTCCTTCAAAATCCTGTAATATTTCTATTTTGCGTGTTTTTCTATACATACGAACAAAATGTACTGTATCAGGACAAGAACCAGCATCCGTACCCCATAGCAATGCATCCTTAGTAAAGCATACGCCAATAGCTCTCCAATCCTGACTATACTGTCCTATAAGTTCCCAAGTTTCACCATTGTCAGCAGAACGATAAAGACGGTTTTCGCTTCCTCTGTCTCCATAGTCACCAGTACCAAGCCATAAGCAATGTTCGTATTCATCCCATTTTACAAAATGAAGATGACGAATATCGCCTGCATTCCACGTTTTCACCACATGGAATGTCATACCATTATCTGTACTCCTCCAAAGATGAATATCATGGTCACGATTGGGATTAAGCAAATACTCAGCAAAGAATATCGAACCATTAGGAGCGACACATACGCCTTGATGGCTTGGCTTATTGCCTTGATATCCAGCCCACACATTCACCACTTTACCATTCTTATCGAAGATGTAAGTCCTGCGCTTTGCGGTAACAAGAATATTACCATTCTGCAATGGCAATAAATGATGTAAACCCACACGAAGCAATTGACTCGATAGACGATGACAGCCCAAAAGTCTGTCTTTCAGTCCACCAACATTAAACACACGACTTACTCTCTTGCCTGTATAATCCACAGCAAAGAACTTCATACCTTTTGCTACCCATATTCTGTCTCGTGTTTGATATAAAGCCTTGGCATTAATAAGTTTCTTAAATCCAATCATATTTATTTCCTAATAAGTGTTTGTAGCTCTTTTTCCAAACCATTCATATAGTGTTCAAAAGTGAAATGCTCATTAAAATACCTGCGAGCATTAATACCACAATCCTTATATTTTTCAGGACTTTCTATATAAGATTTCATTAAATCTGCAAGTCCCTTATAATCTCCGGCACCAACACAATCTCCACACTCTGCCTCCTTTATAACCTCATTTGCTGCTCCATTGATAGCTCCAAAGATAGGTTTACCAGTTGTCATATACATCTGCAATTTACCAGGCATAGTGTTTCCCACCTCATTGTTTCCTCTTAGGGTTATTAGCAAAACATCAGCCTTCTTATAAAATAAAGGCATGTCATCTCGCTTTTGATTACCATAGAAAACAACATTGTTCGACAAACCTTTTTCTTTTACCATGGCTTCAAGCGTGTTACGCATACTGCCATCACCCACTATATGCACCTTGTAGTCTATTCTTGCTCCCAATACAGCTGCTGCATTTACAATTACATCAATTCTTTGTCCCTTGCCAATATTTCCTGCAAACATAAAGTCAACACATCCATTATGTGTTTCTTTTTGCAAATCCATTGATAGCATAACGCTACCTGCATGTTGTGGTAAACATCTCATACGCTCACGTTCTATTCCATTTACACGACTTAAATAATCTATAAATGGTCGGCTTGTTACCAATATACGGTCTGCATTTTGATATATGTTTCTACTCATCCTTGCCACAGGTAACATTAAAGGATTCTTACTACTTTTCAGTATTGATTCCGCTGACACGGGCCACAAATCAAGAGTGTAAAATATCAAAGGAGTACCGTGCAACTTCTTGTATTCTACCGCAGCATACATACTTGTTATCGGACTTAACTGATAGCCAAGCACAACATCAAAATCAGAAGGAAGTTTACGTACTTCCTCTTTGCTATTCCTTATAAAACTTAAATAATTCTGTAACAAACTGAAGAAACTATGCCCTCTGGGATGTTGTTTAACACGAATTACATGCACACCAGTTTGCTCAAAGTATTCCTTTTCTTTATGCTTACAATCTTCAAGAGTTTCATAACCTTGGAAAACTATACCTTTCGGATAATTAGGTATCCCACAAAGCACAGTCACCTCATGTCCGCGTCTTACAAGTTCTGGAGCTATCTCGTTAATTTGAAACTGCTCTGGAAAAAAGTATTGTGATACTATAAGTAATTTCATTGAATACTAATTATTTATACATTAAGTCATACTTAATACAATATCTATAAATGGAATAAATTCCCTTATGAATCACTATATATAGAATTTTATCATTTCACTTATGAATGTTCAATGCGTCACAAAACATCTCTGGACAAGTTACAAGTGATGAGAGTTCTTTCAATTTTTCCTCTCCTAAATTCCACCATTCAGACTCAATTAACCGTTGTCTTATTTCCTCATCAAATCGATAGCGCAATATTCTTGCTGGAACACCTGCAACAATTGCAAAATCAGGTACGTCTTTAGTTACAACAGCCCCAGAACCTATTACAGCACCATTGCCTATATGTATACCTTCCAAAACAATGGCTCTTGAACCTATCCATACATCGTTACCTATAACAGTTTGTTTTCTATATGGTTCTTGTAAATCTCCTATATGTTGTCCTGTGCCTCCGTTAGCATTATAAAACACAGGTGAAGTGGAAATCCACGATAGAGGATGCTTAGCTCCACCTATAATAACTTCATTTGCAATACTGCAAAAAGCTCCTATATGACAGTTAAAAATATCACAATCATAACCTACATAAGAATATCTACCTATAGAAGAATTTTGAAATTGACTACCTGAATAGATTGTTGCCTTTTTGTCTACATTACTATTCAAGACACTTTTCCCTCTTAATACCTTCTTAAAAAATTTTGAATATAAATAGCCTAACGTCATACGAGTTTAAGATTTTTCTTTATCACATCCATCTGATAATATGGATTCCAATATGTATCTATTTCTTTAAAGCACATTTTACGAACTTCATTGCGATAGTCTCTCTTGTTAGAGAACCATCGACTTATAACGGTTGTTAAGTCATTAACATCATCTTTTTTGAAGAAATCTCCTGTAGTACCTGCATGTATAGCCTCAAATTCAGGCATTTGCCACTCAAAGCAATCATGCGTTATAACAGGACATCCAAATACAAGAGCATGCATTGCCGTTAGGCCTACATTACCAGGGGAAACACACAAGTCAGCATTATATATCAACTCTGCATTTTTCTTTTCGTCGTAACAAGCTCCATAAAACCATATATTGTTTTGTAATTGCATGTCTACTGTCTTCTTTTCAAGGTTTTCTCTCTCAACACCATCGCCAACGAATACAAGATTATAGCAATCACCTTGATTCTTTAATTTAGCCAAAGCCTCAATTAACATGTCAAGTTTTTTAACTTTGGTCAATCGCCCTATAAAAATTATTGTAGGATGACTATTCTTAAAATGTTCATTATATATAAAAGAAACATCTATGCTTTCTCGCAGAATTTTTTGCTTGTCATAATCAAGAGAATTATGTATAGCAAAAAGACTGTTTCCGTCTATTCCTTTTTCTATCAAAAGTTTCTTTGCCCTATCACCATATACAAATGTACCTGTTACATTACGATAAAGCCATAATTTCATCTTTGCATCAATGCCTGTTTCTTTTCCATACCAACCATGTGTCCACAAATATATCCTCTTATTGGGAAAAAACTTTAAAGCGAGCCAAAAGAACAACCAATCTGTTATTGAACGGACCTCTGCTAACATAAAGAAGTTCTGATATTCTTTTTTAAAAAGAAGTTTCAAAACCCCTCTCTTCAAATATAATTTATTAGGGTTCCCTATAGATTTATAATACTTTACATTTCTCAGAAGCGAAGTATCCATCTCTTTTATATCTGATTTTGTTTCACCAAAATACCAATCGCAATCATATTCTGCATCAATTGCACAAAAAACTGCTTCACGATAACGAGGTGCTGTATTATATATCACACAGAGTTTTTTCTCTATAATATTTGGACTTATATTCTTTGCCATATTTATGTAAAATTTCTTGAAGTTCACAACGAAAGCCTTTCTGCTCTGATATTTGGAATATGAATTGAGCTCTTGGATTGCCTTCTATTAAAACCCAGCCCTTCTCTGTCAAAGCAAGATCCCAACCTGCATAATGAATTTCAGAATTATGCAAAGCTAATTTTTTAGCAAATTCAAAAGCTTCATTCCAACAAGGCACTTTGTAACCAATTAATGGGAATCCTGTATCAGGATGCTTGCTATAAGTTCTTCCGTACTCATCAACTACAGATAAAACTTCTCCATTTTCAGAATTACATGAAGTAAAAATACCACCACTACCTGCATTATCAACTACACTATTGCCACGACCTATTCTTATATATGGGTGAAAAATTGTAACTTTTCCATCAAAACAAATCGTATGAATTCTCAAAGTGTTAACAGATTCTGTATGCAGTATTGCCATACGTTTATCTTGCTTTATTATCTCTTCTGCAATGAATCCTTTAGGGTATTCCGTAAGTAAACGAGATTGTATCTTTTTTTTATCCACAGTGTTTTTTATTACTTGTATCCCCTTACCGAAAGAACCATCAAGTGGTTTTATTATCAGTTTATCACACTCATCAAATAACTTAAATAAGCTACCCCAATTACCCCCCCCAGAATTAGTTATACAGATTGCTTTTCTGCAGAAAAATAGATTATACTCAAGATATGTTTCCCACTTATCTCCAAGTATTCGTCTGGCATTAGTAGTATTCAAGAAATCAGCTACATCAACATGTTCTTGTTCACTTATAAATGATTTTCTGTCCCTATCTGTCAATTTATCATAATGATATAGATAATATTCGTCAGGCATCCATCCATAATTTTCATGTGCTTCTTTCACCTTTTTAAATTCACTCCCCAAGTTTCCAGAAATCCCAAAATTACTAAATACAACCTTTGAATCTCTTTTAAGCCTATAATACCAGTATAATTGATTTATAAAACGGTTCGACGTTATCAACTTTTTTATTATCTGTTTCATATGTTTTTTATTAGTGTGTTCTATAATATTTACCCATTTCATCTATTGCCTTTTGAGTCCATCTACGGAAAATACAACCATCAGGTGTTAATGTCATTTCACCGAACCATATTTTACTACCGTTTGAATATAAGTCAACTCGAACCATATCTATCCCTGATGCTAATTTCTTTGCACAGTCAAGCATTTTGGATAGATTTTCTGGTTTATGGACTAACTCACTATCATCATGCTTAGCAATACAATAATCATATAATGGTTCCCAATTTATGTTATAAGGAATATAATCAGCATGGCCAGACTCTCTATCATTACAAACAAGAATCGCTTTTATTTCCCCTTTGAGGCAAATGAACTTATAATCTATAGGGAATCCACCTGTACCGTCATCTATAAATTCTTCACATACAATTTTTCTCGCTATAAGATTATAATGTCGCTCTGAGAAAGCATATTTTGGACCATTAAGCCATGAATCTATTCGATTACGGATTTCTGTTTCAGAATAATTACTTTTATCCATACATATTAGATTCATTCCAGCTCCCCAGTTTGCTTTTAGTGCAAATCGTTTAGGAAGTTTTGACAAAACGAATTCATCTCCTTTTGAATAACAGTCAATTAAATCTGTCAAAATGTCTTCACAACCACAATTCTTAACATATTCACGCACTTTATACTTGTCTGCAAGTATGTAAAATTTATTTATATTACCATCCAATAATCTTTTAATCCAAAGTTCAGATAAATCTTTAGGGCTTTTTAAATTAGGCCATCTATGTCTATGATGATAGTAAGCTAAACAAAAATGTATCTTTGGAGATAGCCTTGATATAACTCTTGACAATACTTTATTTAATGACTCCATACTATTTAAATATAATATTAATTTAATGATTCAAACGGATCTTTTCCATTAGCAATACAAAAGTTTCTCACAGCTATTTGCTGACGATAATTCCCCTCACCATAATTAACACTTGTAAGGGTTGTATTGTTTTTATTCAATATTTCTAATAATGGGCACTTGTTCATTATAGCTAAAACTTTGTGACCTGAAAATCGACACATGGTATTTAACCAAACATCATCTGCAGTTCTGCAAATAGCCATGAATGTATCTTTGTCCTTTGTTATTTCTGGCAAAAATCCTGCAGGATACAAAGTACCACCACCACTTCCAATAAAGGTTGACCACAATGGTTTATTAGCTATGTCCTGTCTTTTACAACTTATAAAACATACATTGTTTTTATCATCTAACTTTATTTGATTAGAATAACGTCCTACAATACAATTTGGATGGAATTTTGCAGCTGATAACACAGAAGAAATTGTATTGGATGGATAGATTAAATCATCATCGAATGTAAATAAATGATCTTTCGGATAGTCTTTTAGAACATAGTAGTATTTCTTATGAGATCGTAAATCTCCTTCACAGAATCTAATTTGCAACCCTCTATTTTGAAGACAAACCAAACGTTCAGGTAATACTTCAATTGAAGGGAACTGCTCCTTAGATAACCATAGAATCAGCATGTCTGGTTTATGAGATTGCCTTAATATACTTTCAATGACAATCCAAAGTTTTTCAATACGAGCCGGAAAAGTTGTAAGAGAAGCTATTATTCGACCTTCAGTCTTTTGTGTAGGCATTATTTTGTAGAGTGTTTTTTTACATGTTTGTCTATACCAAAATGGTACCAGCAAATTCGAACATTTCCGAATTACATGTCTAAAAACTCGATTTACATAAATCTTTTCTAAAAACGCACAATCATTACAAAATAATGAATATACTCTATATAAAAAATCAACCATAGCTATATTTATTTATATTTTTTAATATACCAATATGGGAAAATAAAAATAAAAGAATAAAAAACTGATGATAAATAATTATTATTTGCAAACATAAACAATAGCATATTTGCAAGAATAACGAACACTATTCCAGAGCAAAAGTCTTTATTTATACGAAACATATATAATGCCGAACTTGCAAATTTCGCAATTAAAAACACTATAATAGGGACAAATAGTAATGTAAAATCATTAGCCAACCACAGATAACATGAATGCCAATTAACATAAGAATCAACTCCCATCTTTTCCATTTGAATTTGATAACTATCTATTTCAGGATTAAAGAATAAGAAATCCTGAGCCATGGATTGAAGAGCTGGATTATTTCCAAAAAAACCGCCCCAATGAAACTCTAGGCCATAAATATTCTCCAAAAACATATAACCTTGAGTCAAATAACTAAATATAAACAACGATAAGATTTGAAATTTATAAGGCAAACCCATCAAAAATGAATTCATTTCAATAGAAACAGACGGTCCTAATGCCAAAAAACTATCACCTGATAAATTATTAAAATCTCCTCCACTACGCCCTTCCATATTATAAGAGAAGACTAACAAAACGAATAAGAATGCAATCCCCCCCAGTATTCCTAATTTTAGGACTTTCTCCTTTGGAAGAGTTTTTTGAGGAACTTGCATTAGAATTGCCAAACATACACATGAGGCAAGCATAATCACCCCAAAATTTGTTCCTGTACCCATTGAATATAATGCTTCGCAGATAAGCAGTATGATTACTAATATTTTGATTATAGTCTTTAATTGTTTCCAACATATTAAAGCAAAAATAAAGAATATTGAATCTATTATGGATAAAAGGAAAAAAACAGTCCATGGAATGGTTCTACCGCCATGCGTTAGGTGGCGCCCCAAATATGGATCAGCAATCCCTATTGATATACGATTTATTATGGCTCCAATATTAAAAGGAGGTAAATACAACATATATGCATATCTAATAGAAAAAGTACACACGTAAAAAATTAGAATATAATAAAAGAACTTTGGGGCTATACTTTTATTTTGTTTTTCTATAAGATGCTTTGTTTTTACATATCCACTATCAAATCCGAATTTCATCATCAATATATTCAAGCCTATATAAAATATATTAAATTCATGATAATCAGAATTTATACTTAAAGGAGAAATAATATACATCACAAGCGTGAATATATTAAAAATCAACAAGGTCTTAAGAATAAGTTGTTCAGTTCTCATTATGATTGCTAATTTGATTTATTAATGTATTTGCAGCAGCATTAATATCCATATCTTTTAAATATTCATTCCGTTCTGAATAATTTATTGTTGCAGAATGTTGCATACAGTAATTCATTGCCTCATAAAACTCCTCTTCTTTATGATATACATGTATAATCGTTTTAGATGTATTGAATAATGAGCGCACTGGGCTTCCTTTACCCGATTCTGAAATGATTAGTCTGTTATATGGTAAATAACTAATCAACTTACTTGAAAGAAAAACATCATTATTTATATTTGCATTTACATCGATAAGAGCTACACATTTACGATAAATGCTACTTAAATCATTTGTGTATGACAAAAATTCAATGTTATCAATGATATCAGCGAAATGTTTTCGCACATATGATTCTAGACCGCCAGCTCCAACAAATATCATCTTCGCCATAGGATAGTTATTAAGGAACAATTTGAAGCCACCCAATAAAGCATCAGGATTACGAAGGCCATACATTTTTCCCGCATAAGCAAAAGATGGAGTTATTTCTTCTTTTGGCAAAAAGCGAAATGAAGATTCTTTAGGCGGATTAGAAAGAACAACGGTCTTAATATTTGAGTTCCCTATAATCCCTAATTCATAAGATAGCATTTCCTTGTTGGTCATGCATAGGACATCCAATCTCTTCATGTATTTCCGAACACAACGCTTCATTGCAAAACTATATAATCCGACTTTTTCCCAAGGATATGGTGCAGGAACAGCATCCACACAATAGCAAATATGTTTTGCTTTAGTTACAGACGTATATATATCAGCTGCCATTACAGATGCATAGAAAGTTGAAGACATAAAACTAACTACAATATCATATTTATTCATTTGAAGTAAGTTCTGTATTTTCTCTGCCCAAAACTTTTGTGCATGATAATATCCGAATAGTTTAAAAAGTATTGTTCTAATCCTCCATGATGGAATTCTTTTCTGTGGTATCTTTTTTACTACACCTCTATGATTTTGTGGAGCTTGATAGTCCATCGTAGAAGTGATTATGTCAAATTCTATTTTATCAAATAAGCCTGATAAAACATTTTTAAAAACTACACCTGGAGCATTATTTCCAAGGTTGTCAGCAATAATAGCAATTTTCATTTCTTTCTTTTAATGATTTGTAAAAAAAGAGATTTCTCACCTTTATCGAGGACACCAATCCAAGATATAACAGCAACACTAAAACAAGATGCCAAACAAATTATAATAAGTCTAATTAATCCCGGTTTCATTAAACAATAAAAAAAGTATGGCATTATAATACTGATTATAGTCAAAATGATGATTGGCAATGCAAATCCGACAATTAAATCCCACAGCCTGTACTCTATAAATGACCGTAGAAGAATATATCGTATGACCAATGCAACGAAAGACAAAATTATAGAAACAACAAACGTAGCATTGAAGCCAAAACCTAACTTAAGCATAATATAAGAAAGGGGTAAATTCATAAGCAATAGCCCACTTACGATTATTTGATATTTTCTGATAGAGCCTGTGGCTTGCATTAAGGTATGAAGAGGACCTGCTAACGAACAAATAAGGATGTCAACCATAGCTAGCCTTGTGAAGTCTATTGAATATTCAGGGACATTTTTTAACCAAATATTCAATATATAAGGACATTCAATTATGAAAGGAACTATAATAAACAATAGCAATATATATGAAAGTTTTGATGAAGATGATAATAATCTAAAAACGGAATTGTCTTTAGTCGCATACGCTTTCATAATAGGTGGGTTTGCTGCTAATTGAAAGTTGGTAACCAATTGATTTGCGGCCCCACTAACTTGAAATGCTATTGCCCTTGCTGCATTTACAATCGGCCCACCAAAAATATTAAGAACAATATTTACACCTTGATTGTAAACGATACCTGCAAAAACACCAATTAAATTCCAACCTGCAAAACTACTCATTTTATTGAATAGTTTACGGTCCCAAAATCTTTTAAATCGACCTTCCTCATAGTTAGAAATACAATACCACATATAAAAAAACTGTATAGCAACAGCTACCATCACCAGAAGAACTGCATATAGAATTAATTTATCTATAATGCAAAAAACCAAAGTAATTGCTATACCTAATTTTGCAAACACTTCAATAAGACTAATTGCGGCAAACGCTCCCATGTTTTCTCTTGCAATAATTAAAGCTTTATATGGAACGTTCATAATTCCGAAAAATAATGAAACTATAGATAAATGGAATATCCACAATGCAGCTTCCATACGGTCTATAGGTATTACAAGTTTGTTTTGGACAAAATATAAACCTATGGGTTCTGCAATTATCACCATAACCAAAGCAAGAATAAAGTGTATTGTGACCCCCATGCTAAATATTTGATTAAGCTTTTTACTATTGTTTTTTTTCATTTCAACAGTTAAAAAGCGCTGAACAGACGCATGCATAGCACTGTTTAGAAAGCCAAATGACACAACGAAGCCTGTCACTACATTATATACGCCATAATCAATAGCGCCAAGGGAATTCAGTACAACACGGGAAGTATATAATGTTACTATCATTGATAATAACATCCTTCCATATAAAAACACCGTATTTTTTGCTATTCGTGAACCTCTACTATCTTCCATAACAAATATAAATTGGTTTATTAAGTATTACATTATAGTAATGTAATTTTTGTAAGAGTAAAAATAAGTCTAGTCAAATTGTTAATATTGTAGTTTTATTCTTATCAACGGCCTTTGCATTTGCCCATTCTAATAACGTCCATATCATCCTCACTTATCGAAATTGTAAAATATCTGTTGCCCTTTTAAAATCAGATTATGATGTTTCAAATAGTTTGCTCCATGCTTCTATTTGTATAATACTTTTAGGAACTTTTAATTGGATAAATCAATCTCACATAAAGATATTTTACAAAATATAACATCTTTGCATTTTGACAATACTATTAGAATACTTACAGAAAATCTCGTAGCTGTTGGTGGTATCGAACCACATTCTTTGCAGAACTACCTGTACAACAGCTTCCATGTTTATTTTAGAATTTTCTCCAAACCATCTTATTGACAATTCCAACATAAGACTGTACAATCTTAACAACCTTAGTCGATACATTCTCGTCTACATAATCAGGTACTGGAATACCATGCTGACCGTCACGACAAAGTTCTACGGCTGTATCTACAGCTTGCAGCAATGACTTTTCATCAATACCAGCAATTATAAAGTCTCCTTTATCTATAGCTTCAGGACGTTCTGTAGAAGTACGGATGCAGATTGCAGGGAAAGGATGGCCTACGCTGGTGAAGAAGCTTGATTCTTCTGGAAGTGTACCACTATCGCTGACTACTGCAAATGCGTTCATCTGAAGACAGTTGTAATCATGAAATCCAAGAGGCTCGTGCTGAATGACGCGTGGATCAAGCTGGAATCCAGAGGCTGCAAGACGGTTGCGGCTACGTGGGTGACAACTGTAAAGAATAGGCATATCGTACTTTTCTGCCATCTTGTTGATAGCTGAGAAAAGAGACATGAAGTTCTTTTCTGTATCAATATTTTCTTCACGGTGTGCAGATAACAAGATGTATTTGCCTTTCTCCAAACCTAAACGTTGATGAACATCGCTCGCTTCAATTTCTGCAAGATTATTGTGAAGAACTTCAGCCATTGGTGAGCCTGTTACGTATGTACGTTCTTTCGGCAAACCGCAGTCGGCAAGGTATCTTCTTGCGTGCTCTGAATATGCCATGTTTACGTCGCTGATAATATCAACGATACGACGGTTGGTTTCTTCGGGAAGACACTCGTCCTTGCAACGGTTGCCTGCTTCCATATGGAAGATAGGAATATGCAGACGCTTCGCTCCGATAACGCTCAAACATGAGTTGGTGTCACCTAATACCAATACGCCATCGGGCTTTGTCTGAGCAAAGAGCTTATATGAGCAGTTGATAATATTACCGCAAGTTGCGCCAAGGTCATCGCCTACTGCATCCATATATACTTCTGGTTCCGCAAGTTTCAGGTCGCGGAAGAAAATACCGTTAAGGTTGTAGTCATAGTTCTGACCAGTGTGGGCAAGAATTACATCGAAATACTGACGGCATTTGTTAATCACAGCAGCGAGGCGGATAATCTCTGGACGAGTCCCGACAACGATAATCAATTTTAATTTGCCGTTGTCTTTGAACTTTATATCTGAATAATCAAATTTGGGTTGCTTTTCCATTGTTTTTATTTATTTCTCTACTTTATCAAAATAGGTATCCGGTCTATTCGGATCGAATATCTCATTGCAGTACATCACTGTTACCAAATCCTCTGTATCAGAGAGGTTGATAATGTTGTGTGTATAGCCTGGAAGCATGATGACACTCTGTATCTTATCACCGCTTACTTCATAGTTCAGCACTTCATCGGTACCTTCCTTGCGAAGCTGAATCAATCCGTGACCAGAAACCACGATGAACTGTTCCCATTTTGTGTTGTGCCAATGCTCTCCTTTGGTAATGCCGGGCTTTGAGATATTTATGCTCACCTGTCCGCAGTTCAACGTATGAACCAACTCTGTAAATGAGCCACGGTTGTCTACGTTCATCTTCAAATCGAAGATGGCTTTTTCCTTTGGCAGATAGCTAAGGAATGTACTGTACAGACGCTTTGCGAATGAGTCGGCTGGAATTTCAGGGATCATCAATGTCTTTGGCATTTCTGCAAATTGATGAAGCAAGTCTACTATCTCGCCTAGGGTTATCTTATGAATAACTGGGCAATAACAGTAGCGTCCTTCTTCAGACGGAACTACGTCAAGTCCTTCAAACTCACAGTGATGCTCCTCTCCTTTCAATGCGTGAATCATTTCCTCTACTAGGTCATCGATATAGAGAAGTTCAAGTTCTACGCTCGGATCGTTAACGGTGATAGGCAGGTCGTTTGCGATATTGTTACAGAATGTAGCTACAGCACTATTATAATTAGGTCTACACCATTTACCATAAAGATTTGGGAAACGGTAAACCAAAACTTTAGTTCCTGCTTCTTTTCCGTATTCAAGGAAAAGCTCTTCTCCCGCTTTCTTGCTGCGTCCGTATTCGCTGTTACCGAAACGCCCAGTCAACGAGGCTTGCTGAGAGCTTGAAAGCATAACAGGGCTATTATTGCCATGAGCTTTCAAAGTATCAAGCAAGGTAGAGGCGAAACCAAAGTTGCCTTTCATGAACTCGTCATTATCCTTTGGGCGGTTTACGCCTGCAAGATTAAAGACGAAGTCACATTCCTTGCACCATGCGTCAAGCTGCTCTGGCGTAGAATCAAGGTCGTACTCGAATACTTCCTCTATCTGCAAGTCGCCGTAGCAACGTGCCTTGCCGTCTTTTATATTATTGAGTTGGGCACAAAGGTTCTTTCCAACAAATCCTTTGGCACCAGTTACTAATATCTTCATACGCTTATTACTGTACGAAGTTACCTTCGCCACTCAATTCTTTCTTAATGTATTCCAATGCGCCAATCTTAGCCTTGGTTTCCTCAAGGTTCAAGCGGTATGCGTTATCAGAGTTGAATTCTTCTATTTCTGCACGCTTGGTATCACCTTCTTTAAAGTACTTATCGTAGTTCAAGCCACGATTATCAGCAGGAACACGATAGAAGTTGCCCATATCTTCTGCCTTGGCACATTCTTCTTTGGTAAGCAATGTTTCGTACATCTTTTCACCATGACGGATACCGATAACCTTTATTTCCTCTTTCTTGCCACCGAACAACTCGCATACAGCTTCTGCCTGAGTCTGGATGGTACAAGCCGGAGCTTTCTGTACAAGAATATCACCGTTCTGACCGTGTTCGAATGCGAAGAGAACGAGGTCTACAGCTTCTTCCAACGACATGATGAAACGAGTCATCTTAGGTTCTGTCAAAGTAATAGGGTTGCCGTTGCGAATCTGATCAATCCACAAAGGAATTACAGAACCACGTGAGCACATAACGTTACCGTAGCGTGTACAGCAAATCTTAGTTTTACCAGAGTAGCGGCTCTTCGCTACAGCAATCTTTTCTTCAATAGCTTTAGTAATACCCATTGCATTGATAGGATAAGCGGCCTTGTCGGTAGAAAGACAAATAACAGCTCCTACACCAAACTCGATTGCTGCTGTTAGGATATTGTCAGTACCAATAACATTGGTTTTTACTGCTTCCATCGGGAAGAATTCACAACTTGGGACCTGTTTCAATGCTGCTGCATGGAAGATATAATCTACACCGGGCATAGCGTTACGGCATGACTGCAAATCGCGAACGTCACCGATGAAGAACTTTATCTTGTTTGCTACATCAGGATACTTTGCCTGATATTCATGGCGCATATCATCCTGTTTCTTTTCATCACGCGAGAAAATACGGATTTCACCAATGTCTGTACGGAGAAAACGATTCAATACTGCGTTACCGAAGGAACCTGTTCCACCGGTAATCATAAGGGTTTTACCTGCAAAAATACTCATAGCTTTATTTTTTAATATTCATTTTTAATCTCTTCTAAAAATATCTCTAGTATAAACTTTCTCTTCCACATCCATCAGACAGTCGTCAAAGCGGTTAGCTATAATAGCCTTGCTTTGCGCTTTGAATGCATCAAGATTATTAACCACCTTGCTTCCAAAGAATGTTGTACCGTCTTCAAGTGTAGGCTCATAGATAATAACTTCTGCACCTTTAGCCTTGATACGTTTCATGATGCCCTGAATAGCCGA
>ULWY01036278.1_pt1 | contig 33253 bp, 22 predicted proteins | sample 1960761 | NCBI WGS metagenome assembly ULWY01 (sample SAMEA4835824, study PRJEB28245) | human gut metagenome | biome: gut microbiome; material: fecal sample | place: Denmark | collected 2008 | reverse complement strand
GTCCTTTTATGCAGAGATGCATATCGCGCCATGTACCTATTTTAGGCAGTCCGTTTATGTAATAATCGGCTATGTTCATACCTCCGGTATAGCCTGTAGTTCCGTCTATTACGGCTATCTTCTGATGGTCTCGGCTTGCCACATGATTCACCCACGGAAAGGTGATAGGGTCGTATACTACTATATTTATACCTTCCGAGCGCAACTTCTCCAGATGACGTTTTCTTAGCGGGCGGTTGTTCGACATGTTTCCGAAGGCGTCGAACATAGCTCTCACTTCTACGCCTTCTTTCGCCTTTTGCGCCAACAGTTCGAACAGAGCATTGGCTATCGAGTCGTTTCTGAAGTTGAAATATTCCAGATTGATATTCTTCTTGGCGTTTCTTACCTCTTTGAACAGACTGATAAACTTCTCACGTCCGCTGGTTATCAGCTCCAATCGGTTATTGTTGGTTATGGCTATATTTTGCTGCTGCAGATACCGTGCGAAAACGGAATCGGCAGGCATCCATTGCTCTGTGCTGTCTTGCTGCTCTGCATGCATAATAGTTTCAGCCTTAAGGCCAAAGGGGAAAAGCAAAAGACAGAAAGCGAAAAGAATACATATAATAGGCGAATGGTTCTGTTTAGTCTCCATAATTTGTGCGTGTACTTTCTCTGGTTGAGTTTATTACTACTGCAATTATGTTGCAAAAGTATTTATTTCCGATGAATGCAACTAATTATTCTATTTTCATTTAGTGATAATGCGGCTTTTCGACCGCTTTTTGTATAAACTGTACTATCATTGCTGCCATAAATACATAAAACTGAACATATGTGGCGGTAGATTTGTTGCATAAGTAGACTGTTTTTCTTAGTTTTGCCAAAGCAAATGCAATTATTTAAAGTGAAATTATAAATTTATCTTGTCCTTGATATGACTGTAAAAAACACGTTGACTGCCTTGTTATTTATCTTGGCTTGTTTCACTGTGCATGCTTCGGCCATGGAACGTTTTGATAAAGCTGTAGTTACAAAGGAAACTCGTCTATCCGATAGGTTACTTCAAGTATCTTTCGATCGTGCTGTTCCACAAATTCTCGAACTTAATCATGATTGTGTAGAGAATCTTACATGTACCCCCCCCTCCCGAAATACATGTAATAGATAAAGAAAATAAGTAAAACTAAAACTATAAGAAAATGAAAAAGATTGCTGCAATTGCCGCATTGGCGGCTTTCGGTTGTATGCCTATTTACGGTCAGCAACAGCAAAATCTGTCCTTCTGGTTCGATACTCCGGTTTCGCTTCAAGGACGTGCCATTTGGTATGGCGGTAAGCCAGATCAGTGGAAAGGAGAAAACAAGCCCGAATCGGCTGGAGATACCGCCCGAAACCCCGACCAAGATTGGGAAACACAATCCATCCCTGTAGGAAACGGTAGCTTGGGCGCCAATATCTTGGGTTCGGTAGAAGCTGAACGCATTACGTTTAATGAAAAGACATTATGGCGAGGCGGTCCTAACACAGCGAAAGGTGCAGCGTATTATTGGAATGTAAATAAGCAGTCGGCTCCGGTGATGGATCAGATTCGTCAGGCATTTGCCGACGGAGACTGGAATAAAGCGGCTTTGCTCACTCGTAAGAATTTTAATAGCGAGGTGCCGTACGAATCGTATGCTGAAAAGCCATTCCGCTTTGGTAACTTCACCACCATGGGCGAGTTCTATATCGAGACGGGACTTAGTGCAGTGGGAATGAGCGATTATCGTCGCGGACTTTCGCTCGACTCTGCATTGGCGGTAGTTCAGTTTAAGAAAGACGATGTGGCTTATCGACGCGAGTATTTCATCTCTTATCCAGCTAATGTGATGGCTATCCGTTTCAAAGCCGATCGTCCGGGAAAGCAGAACCTTACATTCAGCTATGAACCTAATCCCGTGTCTACCGGAAAGATGGAAGCCGACGGAATCGATGGCTTGGCATACATTGCCCGTTTGGATAATAACGGCATGGAGTACGCCGTGCGCATAAAGGCTATTAATAAAGGCGGAACACTATCGAACGAAAAAGGCAAAATCCGTGTAAGTAACGCCGACGAGGTGGTGTTCTTGATTACAGCCGATACCGACTATAAGATGAACTTCAATCCCGATTTCAACGACCCTAAAGCATACGTTGGTGTAGACCCTAAGGCTACTACACGTGAATGGATGCAGCGTGCCGATGAAGCGGGTTATGATAAATTATTGGTAGAACATTACAGCGACTACTCGGCTTTGTTCGGTAGAGTTAAACTCAACCTTAACAACGCGTCGGGCAGTGCTAATGATATGCCTATAAACAAGCGTTTGGTAAATTATCGTAAAGGGAAACAAGATTTTTATTTGGAGCAGCTTTACTATCAGTTCGGACGCTATCTGCTTATCTCAAGTTCACGCCCCGGAAATATGCCAGCCAATCTGCAAGGTGTATGGCACAATAATGTAGATGGTCCGTGGCGAGTAGATTATCACAACAACATCAATCTGCAGATGAACTATTGGCCGGCTTGTTCTACTAATCTTGAAGAATGCGTAACTCCGTTGGTGGACTTTATCAAAGGTCTTATAAAGCCGGGAGCGGTTACAGCTAAATCATATTTCGGCACACGCGGTTGGACTACATCGGTATCAGGCAATATATTCGGCTTTACCACTCCGCTTGCCAGCGAAGACATGTCGTGGAACTTCAGTCCCGTAGCAGGTCCGTGGCTCGCTACACACGTTTGGGATTATTACGACTACACTCGCGATAAAGCGTTCCTTAAAAATACCGGCTACGATTTGATAAAGGGTAGCGCACAGTTTGCAGTAGATTACCTGTGGCATAAAGATAACGGAGTCTATACCGCAGCGCCTTCTACCTCGCCCGAGCATGGGCCGATAGACGAAGGAGCTACTTTTGCTCACGCTGTTATCCGCGAAATCTTGCTCGATGCTATTGAAGCAAGTAAAGTGCTTGGAGTAGACGCTAAGGAACGTAAGCAGTGGGAAGACGCATTGGCGCACTTGGCTCCTTATAAGATAGGACGATATGGACAACTGATGGAATGGTCGAAAGATATAGACAATCCAGAAGATAAGCACCGTCACGTAAATCATTTGTTCGGCTTGCATCCGGGTCATACCGTATCGCCGGTTACCACCCCCGAATTGGCTGAAGCCTCTAAGGTAGTGCTTCAGCATCGTGGCGACGGAGCTACCGGATGGAGTATGGGATGGAAACTAAATCAGTGGGCACGTCTGCACGACGGCAATCACGCTTATACATTGCTTGGCAACTTGCTGAAGAACGGTACTTCCGATAATCTGTGGGATATACATCCGCCTTTCCAGATTGACGGTAACTTCGGCGGAACAGCAGGTATGACCGAGATGCTGATGCAGTGTCACATGGGATTCATACATTTGCTTCCGGCTCTGCCCGACGCATGGCACACAGGAACCATAACTGGACTCCGTGCTAAAGGAAACTTCGGGGTAGACCTTTATTGGAACGAAGGTAAACTTACCGAGGCTATTATCCATTCAGGCTCTGGCGCTCCGTGCGAAGTAAGATATGGAGATTTGGTATGGAAGTTCAAGACCGTAAAGGGCAAGAGCTATAAAATACAGGTTGGTCAGAAAGGCGATGCGGCTGTTGCTTTACGCCCTGTAGTATTTTAATCAATAGGTAATAACAATAATAAGGTACGCTTTTTGGGGTGTCGGTCGACACTAAGAAAGCGTACCGAACCTTTTTTATGTCGGCAGTTGCCATATTAGTAAGTCCATTGTAAGTAACTTAATATACCTAAATATATAAGGAGTACACAAACAAAAAAGGCCATATCGTAATGATATGACCTTTAGTTTAGTTGCGGAGGCCTGACTCGAACAGACGACCTTTGGGTTATGAGCCCAACGAGCTACCAACTGCTCCACTCCGCGATGTTATTTCTTTTGTTGGATGCCATACATCGTGATGGCTTTAGTTGCGGAGGCCTGACTCGAACAGACGACCTTTGGGTTATGAGCCCAACGAGCTACCAACTGCTCCACTCCGCGATGTTATTTCCTTAATTCGAGTGCAAAGGTATGGACTTTATTTTAAACTACCAAATAATTTTGCAAAATAATTGCAATAAATCTATTTAAGCCACTTCAATATTGAAAAATAGCTGCATTCTTGGGTAGAATAAAAGAAAAAGACTAATTTTGCTCACAAATATATATAATGTGCAATTAACCCCGAAAAATGACCGTACAGAAGACAAGAGCAAAGTTAGTGGATGTGGCACGCCAGTTGTTTGCAAAAAAAGGAGTAGAAGAGACAACGATGAACGATATAGCAGTAGCTTCAAAGAAAGGACGTCGCACTCTCTATACCTATTTTAAAAGCAAAGAGCAGATTTACATGGCCGTTGTGGAGTCTGAGCTGGAATTTCTTTCGAACAAGATGAACGGTGTGGCGATGAAAAACATATCACCGTCCGAAAAGATTCTGGAGTTGATTGCCACGCATCTTGATGCCATAAAGATGACTGTTTATAGAAACGGTACACTTAGGGCCAATATCTTCCGCGATATATGGCGAGTGGAGGCTATGCGCAAGAACTTTGACCAAAACGAAATCAAGCTTTTCCGCACCGTACTGAAGGAAGGGAAAGAAGATGGTGTGTTTGGCATAGACGACATCGACATTACCGCCGATATTCTGCATTATTGCATTAAGGGAATAGAGGTTCCTTATATCAGAGGGCAAATAGGCGAAGAGCTTGACGACGCTACCGGATGGCGCTATGTGGCGAACATAGTGTACGGCGCATTGGGATGTAGAAACAATGAATAATTTAATCTTTTAAATATCAATAAAATGGGATTATTAACTGGAAAAACAGCTATCATTACTGGTGCCGCTCGTGGTATCGGTAAGGCTATCGCGTTGAAATTTGCTGCAGAAGGAGCAAACATCGCATTTACAGACTTGGTTATTGACGAAAACGGAAAGCAGACTGAAGCAGAAATCGCTGCTTTTGGTGTAAAAGCTAAAGGTTATGCTTCTAACGCAGCTAACTTTGAAGATACTGCAAAGGTGGTAGAAGAAATTCACAAGGATTTCGGTTCTATAGATATTTTGGTAAACAACGCCGGAATTACTAAAGACGGCTTGATGATGCGTATGGGAGAAGGACAGTGGGATGCTGTTATCGCTGTAAACTTGAAATCGGCTTTCAACTTTATCCACGCTTGTACTCCTATCATGATGCGTCAGCGTAGCGGTAACATCATCAACATGGCATCTGTAGTAGGTGTTCACGGTAACGCTGGTCAGTGCAACTATTCTGCTTCTAAGGCTGGTTTGATTGGTTTGGCTAAATCTATCGCTCAGGAATTGGGCTCTCGTGGCATCCGTGCTAACGCTATCGCTCCGGGATTCATCATCACTGACATGACCGCTAAATTATCTGATGAAGTGAAAGAAGAATGGAGCAAGAAGATTCCTTTGCGCCGTGGCGGTACTCCGGAAGATGTAGCTAACATTGCATTGTTCTTGGCTTCTGACTTGTCATCGTATGTATCGGGTCAGGTTATCCAGGTAGATGGTGGTATGAACATGTAATAGTGTCTTATGACCGTAGTATACGAAGACAATCATCTGATTATAGTCAATAAAACGGCTTCTGAGATAGTGCAGGGCGATAAGACGGGGGATACTCCTCTGTCGGAAACCGTGAAGCAGTATATCAAGGAGAAATATGCCAAGCCGGGAAACGTGTTTTTGGGCGTGGTGCATCGTCTAGATCGTCCGGTAAGTGGATTGGTAGTTTTCGCCAAGACCAGTAAGGCACTTGCGCGTCTGAACGAGATGTTCAGAAACAGCGAGGTTAAGAAGACTTATTGGGCTATAGTGAAGCAGCGTCCGCCGCAGGATGAAGGCGAATTGGTAAATTACTTGGTGCGTAATGAGAAGCAGAACAAATCGTATGCGTACGATAAGGAGGTGAAGAACTCTAAGAAGGCTGTGCTTCATTATCGTCTCATCGGGCATTCACAGAATTACTTTTTGCTTGAGGTGGATTTGAAGACCGGACGTCATCATCAGATTCGTTGCCAGTTGGCAAAGATGGGATGTCCTATTAAGGGTGACTTGAAATACGGGTTCGCCCGTTCTAACCCCGACGGTAGCATTTGCCTGCATGCTCATAGGGTGAAGTTTGTTCATCCTGTATCGAAAGAGCTTATTGACGTAACTGCTCCATTGCCTCCAGGCAATTTGTGGAATGGATTCGAAATGATTGAATAATCGGATAATAAAATACCAAAAAAAGAGGTCGCTGTGACAGCGACCTCTTTTCATATTAACACATAGGCATCTTCTTTTTAATCGAGTAATTGTACAAAATGGAATACAATTCAAGATTTTTCATTAGGGTTGAGTTTAGTTTAGTCTTGTCTGTGTTCAGTTCTCTGTCGTCTCTTTTATCAATATCTTATTATATCGCATTAATCTGATATATGTAACACAATTGCCGTGCCACAAACCATGTTACTACTTATTTCACTGATTACAAACTGATTAACATATTATAACAGATGTGGATTTTGGGGAAATTGGGGAATTAAGTGGGGAAAGTTGTGGAATTATTCCCCAATTTTATGTTTTTACGACATCTACAAAAGTTGCGTAAACCATAGTGGTGATTAAGGCATTAATAGTATCAATCTATATTGCATTCGCATTATATAGAGTTGCACTAATTCTTTTTTCAAGTCGTCTTACTTCGACCGATACGCATGCTTACTTCGTTCGAAGTAAATGCTCACTTCGAGTCGGTCAACGTGCTTACTTCGGTCGAAGTAAGATGACTTTGTTAAATTCTTTCATAAGCATCCTAATAGGCACCGATGATTGGCAAGAATATTAATCTGTACTTATGTGTACATCAACGAACAAAGTTAATAAAGGTTAACTTTGAATACTGCTTGTAGTCTTTTTCTTCCTTTAAATACTATTTAAAATGTAATTATTGAAAAGCAGCTTAAAACTTTATAATTTGATTTTAATTCTAGGTTTGAAAACTATGGAACAGTGTATTGATAAAAAGATCTTGCTTCAATTGCATCATGGTGATATGAAGGCCTTTGAATTTGTATATCATCATTATGTAGGGCGCATTTATAACTTTATTCGTTCTATTGTGAAAGATGAAGTTACAAGTAAGGATTTAACCCAAGACCTTTTTTTGCAGATATGGGATAAAAGAGAAAACATTAATTGTGATGACAACTTTGAAGGGTATTTATTTCGCATTTGCAGAAATATGGTATATCATTATATCAGACGTGAATTATTGTCACAAAGCTATTTGATTTCGCAAGACGAAAAATCAGATTTGGCTACTCAAAATGATATGGATACAGAATTGGATGCTAAATTTTTGGAGAATTATATTGTTGAACTTATACAGGAATTGCCGGAATCCAGACGCAGAGTCTTTATGATGTACTGGAAACAGGAATTAAATTATAAAGAAATAGCCGGACAACTATCTATTTCTGAAAAAACTGTCGCAACGCAGGTTCAACGCTCGTTAAAGTATATACGCAATCGTATGGGCAATGTAGCTTTTTATATGTTATTAGTTGTTTTTATAATAGAAAAAGAATGGATTGTATGAGTGAGTTTAAATTACATGATTATAATAGACTGCTGGAAAAATTCTTTGAAAATAAGGCAACTCCAGAGGAGTGTAGAATCTTGATTAATTGGATTAGCGAAAATCAGGGTAAACAACGTTTTGAAACTATGTGTGAAGAAAAGTGGGCACACGTTTCACAAAAGATGGACAAAAATACTGAAAATGATATTTGGCAATCCATCGTAAAAGAAATATCACATTCTCCCATAACAGAACAGCCTGTTTCAGAGAATTCTATTACCAAATCGATGAATACCTCTTTCTTTAAACGAAAGTCTTTTTCAATTTACCATATAGCGGCAAGTTTCTTTTTGCCTTTACTGATATCATTCTCTCTGTATTTGTATTTCAATCAGGCATCAGATAAAAATGGAGAAAGGAAATGCGAATTTGTTGCGGATTATGGTCAAAAAGCGAGTATGACATTGCCTGACGGAACGAAGGTCTGGCTTAATTCAGCCAGTAGGTTGAGCTATGACAATAAATACAACGATGAAGAGAGAAGGATTTATTTAGATGGAGAGGCTTATTTTGAGGTCCATCCAGATAAAAAACGAAAGTTTGTGGTTGACTGTAACGGGCTGAATGTAGAAGCTTTAGGAACAACTTTCAATGTAAAAGGCTATAGCAGTGACCCTTCAGTTACAACTTCATTGTTGGAAGGTAGTGTTAAAGTTTATAATAACAAACAGACCGTAATGCTTACCCCTGATGAGTGCGTGAGTTATCACAAGACTTTAGGTCGTTTTGATAAAAGTATTATTGAGGACAGTAGAGAAATCGACAGTTGGCGAAGAAATGTATTATACTTCCGCTCTGCCTCATTAGAAGAAATTGCAAAAACCTTAGAAAGGATTTATTGCGTAGAGATAAAGTTTAAGGCTGAGGAATTGAAGAATATACCATTCTCCGGAAGCATCCGTAATAATAGTTTGAGTAATGTTTTCTATATCATAAGCTTAACTTACCCTCTAACATATGAATTAGATAAAGACATTGTCATTATAGACAAGAAATAATATAATAAAACAAATTAAATTGACAATAACTTACTATTTGACTGTTTTTAAAGAGTATGTAACTAACATGGATTTTATCTATTGATTCTAATGGCTATACTTTAAATAGTTTATTCAAATGAATCAAATGATAGAATATGGGCCCTCAATTTATGTCTTTTAAAAGCAGCAGAATGGTGTAATTAAATAAAATAAAAGACCATGAAAACGTATTTAAATCATCCGCCGGATTTTTTAATTCATGTAGCATTAAGATTATATTGACATCTTAGAACTTTCACTTAAATCATTAATATGCAAATAATTATTAAACGTTAATTTAATTATCAATGAAAAAGCATACAAATATAGTTTTACGTTTCTGTTTGCTTTGTTGTCTTGTATTTGTAATTTCGTTGACAGCACAAGCACAAATAACGTTTCGTGTTTCTAATAAATCTATCAAGCAAGCCATTGGTCTTATAGAATCAAAAGCTGATTATAGTTTCTTCTATTCTGATGAGCTTGATGATTTGAATAATAAAATCAGCTTATCTGTTAATAATGAAGAAATTCATTCTGTATTACAAAAATTATTTCGTAATACACGTATAACTTATCGAATAGAAGATGGTAAACAGGTTGTTTTGAGTAAGAAGAAAGATAATCAGCCTTCCAGTAAATCTAAAGAGAAGGAAGTACGAGGTATCATCACAGATAAAACAGGCGAACCTCTTATTGGAGTATCTGTTACGGTAAAAGGTACAGGAAAAGGAACCGTTACTGACATGAACGGAAAATGGTCACTTTCGGTTTCGGAAGGTAGTGTACTCAACTTTTCATACATCGGTTATTCTGCAGAAACAGTTAAGGTAGGTAAAAGTAACTCATATAATATATCATTAAGTGAAGATAATCAAATACTAGATGAAGTTGTGGTTATTGGCTATGGTTCAATGAAGCGTAAAGATATCACAACTGCAGTATCTGTGGTTTCTACTGCTGATATTGATGAGCGTCCTATTATCGATGCTGCTCAGGCTTTGCAAGGTAAGGCTGCAGGTATTCAAGTAGTACAACCGTCAGGCGCACCTGGAGAAGGAATGAGTATTCGCGTCAGAGGAGCAACTTCTGTACAAGCTTCTAACGAGCCATTGTATATAGTTGATGGCATGCCTAATGATAATATCTCCAGTTTAAGCCCTGCAGATATTGAATCTATGCAAGTTTTGAAAGATGCATCTTCTGCTGCCATTTATGGTGCACGCGCAGCAAATGGAGTTGTGCTCATTACAACAAAACGTGGTAAAGTAGGCAATCCGCAAGTTAAGTTTAGTGCTTATGTAGGTCTTTCTCAGTTAGGTAAGAAAATTGACGCTTTGAATACTGAGGAATATAAGGACTTAATGAAGGAACTTAAAAAATATTCAAATGTAGCTCCAACTATTCCTGATAGTGAAAAACGTTATGTGGATTGGACGGATATGTTTTTCAAAACTGGTTTAAATCAAAATTATCAGTTATCAGTTTCTAATGGAACAGATAAATTACAGTACTTTGTCTCTGGAGGATATACTAATGAACAAGGTATCATTGAAAAAGCAAATTTCAGACGTTATAATTTCCGTGCTAATATAGATAATCAGCATACTAAGTGGCTGAAAATGGCACTTAATTTTGCCTATACTAATACAAAAGGTCAGGAGGTAAATCAAAGTAGAAGTTCAATGCGTGCAGGATCTATTTTATCTGTCATTAATACGCCTCCTTTTATGCAGCAATGGGATAACGAAAATCCTGGTCAGTATGATGAAAATGCGTATGGCTCTCGTATTTTGAACCCATTGGCAGCAAATTCAGCTGACAACATAACTTCGGCTGATTATTTGAAAGGGTCTTTAGGATTTACCTTTGACATCTTAAAAGGATTAAAATTCAAAAGTACATTTGGAATAGACTTGTCAAACAATCATTGGGATTATTTCTTGGACCCCAAATCAACTTCTGACGGCCGTGGAACCAAAGGACGTGTAGAAGAAAGCTATTCACGTAACATTGAATGGTTATTCGAAAATATTTTGACTTATGATTTTTCTCTAAAAAAACATAATTTCTCATTGATGGGTGGCGCTACCCAACAACATGCACAATATAATGGTGCTTGGTTAGCAGGGTTCGATTTAGCGGATTCTTATCCTAATATACATTCTATCAGCGCTGCCAATCAAATCGACAAAGACGCTTGTGGCTCATCGGCATCCGCTTGGTCGTTAGCTTCATTCTTGGGTCGTGTCGCTTATAATTATGACAGTAAATATTTGTTGACCATGAATTTTAGAGCCGACGGTTCCTCACGTTTTGCGCCAGGTCATCGTTGGGGTTATTTCCCTTCAGCCTCTGCAGGTTGGCGTGTTTCAAGTGAGAAATTCATGGAACCTTTCAAGAATGTTATAGATGATATGAAACTGCGCATTGGATGGGGTATGAATGGTAACCAAAGTGGCATCGGCAATTATTCTTATTTAGCATCGATGAGCGCAAGTAAAGTGGCCCCTACTACTGAAAATCTATATCCTGGTTTAGCCATCAGTCCTTATTCTGCCGCAAATACAGAATTAACTTGGGAGAAGACTATGCAGTGGAATGCAGGTCTTGATCTTACTATGTTTGATTCTCGTGTTACCCTTTCTGTAGATGCGTATTACAAGAAAACAAAAGACTTGCTGCTAACAGTAAGCCTACCTGATAACGTGAATCTTCCTGGTGGTATCACTCGCAATGATGGTGAGATGGTTAATAAAGGTATGGAATTCTCAGTTTCATCTCAAAATCTAAAAGGCACTTTCCAATGGAATACAGATTTTAATATTTCATTTAATCGTAACAAGTTAACTAAACTTGGATTGAATAAGATTTATTACTATGCTGAAATGTATGAGACTCGTGAAAGTGCAGTTATTCTTAAGGAAGGAATACCTTTGGGAACTTTTTACGGATATGTATCAGAAGGTGTTGACCCGGAAACAGGTAATATTATTTATTCAGATTTAAACAAGAATGGATCATTGGATCCAGGTGATCGCACGGAGATAGGTTGTGCCCAGCCCGATTTCATTTATGGAATGACTAATACATTCTCTTATGCAGGCCTTAATCTTTCTATCTTTTTGCAAGGTAGTCAAGGTAATGATATTTTCAACGCATCTCGTATTGATACTGAAGGCATGTTTGATTTCCGAAATCAATCGAAAGCTGTTCTTGACCGCTGGAAACGTCCAGGAATGATTACGGACATTCCACGTGTAGGCAATATTGAAAACAGTCACAACTCTACACGTTTCGTTGAAGATGGATCTTATCTCCGACTGAAGACAGTTACTCTTTCTTATGACTTCAATAAGAAATGGTTGAAAAAAATGCATTTATCAAAACTTCAGGCTTATGTTACTGGTCAGAACCTCTTGACTTTAACAAAATATAGCGGATATGACCCTGAAGTTAATGCGTATGGCGCGGATGCTGTGGCTCAGGGAGTTGATTATGGAACCTATCCTCAATCAAAAGCCTTGATTTTTGGTTTAAATGTTGAATTCTAAAAGAGTTAGTATATGAAAAAATCGATTATAAAACTATTGTATTGCACTTTACCACTGTGGGGACTCTGTGGTTGCAGTGACTTTCTAAATGAAGAGCCCCAATCGGACTTTACTCAGGCTGGCACAAAAAGTGAAGAATCCAAATCTGAGTATCTATCTATTGCCGATGCTCAAGCACAGTTGCAAGGAGCTTATAATAGTTTCAAAAAAGACATTTTCCAATTGGAAAATTATATGGTAAACGATGTTCAGTCTGATAACTGTTATGCAGGAGCTGACGGAGTACAAGATATAGCAGAAGATTTGTTAAATCTTACCGCCATGAATTACAAAGTAGAATTGGTTTGGTCGCAATATCTTTCTATGGCTGGTTCTGCTACTAATGTAATTGAAAATGTGAAATTAATGAAAGTACAGGGAGAAGATGAAAGCGAACGTAACAGAATTATAGCTGAAGCCAAATTTATTCGTGCGTGGGCATTTTTTGACATGGTACGTCTATGGGGCGATTTGCCGATGGTGTTACAACTAATTCCAACAATTACATCTGAGAATCTTGACAAATGGTATCCGGTAATGTATCCTACTCGCACACCTGAAGCGGATGTCTATAAACAAATTATAAGTGACTTGGATGAAACTAACACTATAGCTTATTTGGTAAGCAAAAATAAAGGGGCTTTTCAGGCAACGAAAGGTGCAGCGTATGGATTATTGGCTAAAGTATATGCTACCATCGGGAAAAAGAAAGATCGTGATTATACAAAAGTTGTAGAACTTTGCAATAAAGCGATTGGTGAGGGTTATGAATTGGTTGACGATTTTGACTCTTTATGGAATCCGGATAATAAATTTACATCTGAAAGTATCTTTGAAGTACTTTATTCGACAGATTCACCCAATTGGGCTTTTTGGACTTTACTTAAAGAAGAAGACGGCACTGTTACTTGGAGACGATATTGTACACCAACGCATGACCTTTTGAACAAGTTCGACAAAGAAAAGGATGTACGTTATTCATCAAGCATTATTTGGAAACAAGCTCCGTATGATACTTATTATCCGTCAGATAACTATCCTTTCTCTTATAAGATTCGCGAGAAAAACTCTGATATTATTTTGATGAGATTGGCTGATATAATGTTGCTGAAAGCTGAAGCTCTTGTAGAATTAAATGAAGTTGGTCCGGCTATTGATATCGTAAACCGTATTCGTGAACGAGCAGGTCTGGGTGCTGAATCTTTAAAAAGAAACATGAGTCAAGAAGATGCAAGACTGGCTGTTGAAAACGAAAGGCAGCTGGAGTTGTATATGGAAGCGCAACGTTGGTATGATTTGCTCAGAAATGAACGAACTCTCGATGTAATGAAAAAACACAAGAATGAAAAAGGAGAGGCTATTTTCAGTAATTTACCGTCGTTCAGAACAAAATGGCCGGTTCCGCAAAGCGAAATGGACAAGAATGCTAATCTTGTTCAAAATGACGGCTATTAATCAGTGTTTTAAAAGTATTAATAATTCTACAACTATGAAGTTAAAAAAAACAATAATTCAGATTCTTTGTTGCACCTCTGCAGTACTTGCTGGTTGTGAAGAGGAAACAGGACGTGTAGTTTATCCATACTCCTCTCCTGAAATGTCTAATTTGGTCGTTTCTGCAACAGAACAAGTAATGGCAAATAGTAAACTGACATTTTCTGTTGATATTAAGGATGAACTTACTCCACTGTCTACCCTTGAAGTCTCGCTTACTTCAGGTGAACAAACAATCTTTAGCGGATCAATCCGTACGAAAGGGAACGAGTCATCAGTTAAAGATTTTGAGATTGACATTCCATTTGAAGCTGGCTTAGAAGACAAGAAAGACGCGACGCTACAGTTGACTGCCATTAATGTTGAAGGCAGTGAGACGAAAGAAGAACGCAAATTTCAAATTTTACGTCCTATAATTCCAGAAACGCTTTATCTACATATAGGTGATCAAGTCATAGCTATGAATAAATCGGCAGAGAATCCTTATGAGTATGTTACGGAAGTCGGTAGTTTCCCAACGCAGTTTACTGGTAAGATTTCGTCAGCACAGGATATAGAGCAGTCTGATTTAATTTGGGGGCAAAGCGAGAATAAAAATTATGCTGGGTTAGTATCCAGTACATCTGGTGGCTTTAATTATAATTATCAAGGGTGGAACATTGAACAAATAACATTTAATACTCTAACCTTTAAGGTGGGCGCTATTGGTACTTATGAAGTTTATACTATTAATGGAGTAGAGCTGGAAGCTAATGCTGGTTGTTATCAGTCAGTCATTTCATTTGAAAAAGGACAGGAAGTAGAGGTTTCCGGCTTTAAGAATCTTGCTAATGCTTATAACCGTGATTTCTTTGAATACAATCCTGAAACAGGCAAATTGAAATTCTTGCGTGAAAGTGGGCTATGGGAAGTTTATTATTTCAGTAAATACAACTATATGTGGATAGCACGTATGGATGATATTGCTCCTAACGCATTCTGGTTGGTAGGTCATGGATTCACGTCATCTCCTGTTTGGCATGAGGATTATAATTCAGGAGGTTGGGATTTGGATAATATTTCTCGTATGGCATATGCTGTTAAGGTTGCAGAAAACACATATCAGGCAACCATATATCTCAACAACACGCACGAATGGGCATCATTCGAAGTTGAAATATACAGTGACAGACAGTGGAATAAGACTAATGGTATTGAATTGAAAGAAGGCTCTATTATTGGTGACACAAAAGGATTTACCATTTCTAAATCTAATGGATTTACCAATACTGATGAATTTGTGCCTGGTTATTATCGTATCACCTTTGATACTTCCGCAGGAATCGGAAAAGAAAAAATGAGTGTCAAGAAATTGACCGACTAATTTAGATATCTGATCGAATCACTTAAAATAAGGGGTTATACTACCTTATTGTATCCCCTTATTTTATTGATTATGATTAATAAATACGTAAAATACGAAAGTTAAAACAATGAAAAGTATATTCATCTCTTGTTTATGCATTTGTTCTTTGTTTCTTGGTGCATGTTCACAATTGAATAAAGATTCAGCTCCGGTTGAAGTATCGTGGTTCAATCAAGGATTTGATGAAGAAAAAGATTGTTACGTAAATAGGTTTGTGGTTAAAAATGTTTCTCAAACACCATTGAATGGAGATTGGGAGATTTTTTATTCTCAGTTGCCTGTTGAGATTGTAAAAGTCATTTCTGGTAATGGGAATTTAAGTGCTGTGAATGCAAATTTTTATAAAATTTCTCCAGTTGACTCAAATGCAATGCAACCGAATGATTCAATTGTAATCACCTTATTGACACACACAAATGTTTCAAACATTTCTAAGGAACCGGAAGGCTGCTATTGGAAATTACAAAAAGACAGTAAAATTTATCCGTTAACACTAAAAAAGCATGTGCTTGGTGGAAAAAGTAGTATTGATCGCTTTTCTGCTAGCAAAATATACGATAAATATCAAGCTCTTACAACGTCTCCAGCTTTAAGAGAAAATGATATCCTGCCTTCTGTAAAGCAGGTTGAATTATCAGGTGACAGTTTAGCTTTTCCTTCAAAAATATCTTTGCTTTATAGTAAAGAGTTGTCGAATGAAGCTAATATATTGAAGACAAAACTTGAACAATTATATGGCGTTGAGGTTGTAGAAGGAGCTTCTACGTATATAAAATTAGATTTGATAGTAAACAAACCTGTAGTTAATAAAGAGCAGTATTCATTAAATATCGGACAGAATAGAATCTTGATTGAAGGTGCAAGTGCTCATGGAGTTTTTAATGGTTGTCAAACATTGTTGTCTATGCTAAAAGGAAAGGAAATGCCATGCGTGTTAGCTTGCCAATCGATTTTTGATTATCCAGATTTAGAGTACAGAGGTTTCATGCTTGATGTTGCAAGAAATTTCACTTCCGCTAAAGACGCTATGAAATTGGTTGATTTATTAGCTTCATATAAAGTAAATGTGTTGCATTTCCATTTTTCGGATGATGAAGGATGGCGATTGGAAATTCCAGAACTTGAAGAACTTACAGAAGTTGGAGCGCATAGAGGTCACACAGAAAATGAGTCAACTTGTCTTTATCCTGGTTTTGGAGGGCACTATTCTACAGACAAAGGTATAGGCAACGGTTTTTACACGCGTGCTGAATTTATCAAATTCATTAAGTATGCAGCACAACGTCATGTACGTGTAATTCCTGAAATCGAAGCTCCAGGACACGCCCGTGCAGCAATAGTATCAATGAAAGCTCGCTATAATAAATATAAAAATAAGGATATCAATAAAGCAAGGGAATATTTACTAAGTGAAGCTTCAGACTCATCAATTTATGTTTCTGCACAATCTTATACTGATAATGTTATTAATGTGGCTTTACCTTCAGCATATCGATTTATGGAAAAGGTAATAACCGAAATACAATTAATGTATAAAGAGGCAGGAGTTGAACTCTACACAATTCATTTAGGAGGTGATGAAGTGCCCGAAGGAGCTTGGATGAAATCACCAGCATGTGCAGAGTTAATGAAAGCGCAGGGCATGAACAAAGCCCACGATTTATTTGAATATTTCTACACTAAGATGGCAAATTTCGTTTCTGGCTCAGGCATGAAATTTTCCGGATGGCAAGAAGTGGCTTTACATAATGCCCCAAAAACAGATGCTCTTTTATGTAAATCAGTAATGGGTATTTATTGTTGGAACACTGTTCCGGAATGGGGTGGAGACGTTATTCCATACCAAGTTGCAAATAATCAGTACCCGGTTGTACTATGCAATGTGAATAACTTCTATATGGATTTGGCATATAGTCCACAATATGATGAAAGGGGGCTTTCGTGGGCAGGCTATGTAGATGAATCAAAATCTTTTTCTATGTTACCTTTTTCAATATATCGCTCGGCTCGTGTCGACTTACAGGACAATCCGATTTTATTGGACAAGGCTGCCGAAGGTAAACCTGCATTGAAAATACCAAATAATATTAAGGGAATTCAAGCTCAGCTTTTTTCGGAAACAATTCGAGATTATGCAGCAGTAGAATATTATATATTCCCTAAAATATTTGGTTTAGTTGAGCGCGGTTGGAATGCACATCCTATATGGGAAAATATGCGTGGAGAAAAGGAAATATCTGCCTTTAACGATGATTTGACATTGTTTTATGCCAAGTTAAGCGAAAAAGAGATGCCTTATTTAGAAAAAACATCTACTAATTTTAGGTTACCACAAGTAGGACTTAAAATTAAAGATGGTATGTTGTATGCTAATAGCCCTATACATGGTGGAACGATTCGCTATACAACAGATGGAACAGAACCTACCTCATCTTCTCCGATGTGGAATAAACCTGTGGCTTGTAATGCTTCAATTGTAAAAGCTCGTCTCTTTTATTTAAATAAAGAAAGTGTAACTTCAACTTTAATTATACAATGATTATGACTAGTAAAATTATACATATTTTATTACTTTGTTGTTCCTTTTTCGGACCTATGACAGTAGTAAGTGCTTGCTCTGATAAACAGAATATTGAATCTACCAATAATGCTTTGACTTCTGTTGCATTAATTCCTCAACCGGAATCACTTGTTTATGGAAGTAACAATATTGTTTTGCCTTCTGTTATAACTTTAACCAATGAGATTAAGGGTGTTCCGGCTTCATTATTGGTGTCTACTTTAGAACAGGTTTGTAATGAAGTGCAAACTGTTTCTAATGACAATGCATTTGTGCGTGTATTACATAATAGTAATTGGGGGGATGATGAGTATTCAATTAATATAGACGCAGAGAATATTCAAATTGAATATTCTCAACCACAAGGACTGCTTTGGGGAATTCAGACACTAAGACAAATTATATTGCAGTGCTCTACAGATAACATTGGCAACAAGACAATTCCTATGCTTAGTTTACAGGATAAACCAAAGAAAAATTGGAGAGGGTTTCATGTAGACGTAGCCAGACATGCTTTTACCATGAATTATCTAAAAAAGATAGTAGATTGTTTATCTTTTTACAAGATTAACAAATTGCAACTGCATTTGACTGATGACCAAGGATGGCGAATTGAAATTAAAAAGTATCCGGCGTTGACATCTGTAGGTGGATGGCGCCAGTTTGATGAATATGATAAGCGTTGCATCGAATTATCTAATACTGATACTGATTATTTAATTGATTCTAGATTCATCCGTAACGGCAATGAGTATGGAGGATATTATACGCAAGAAGAATTAAAGGATTTTGTCAAATACGCATTAGATAGAGGTATTGATGTTATTCCGGAAATTGACATGCCAGGACATTTTTCTGCGGCAATCAAAGCTTTCCCTAATTTATCGTGTACAGGTGGAGCAGATTGGGGTAAGGAGTTTTCGTTTCCTGTTTGTGTTGGCAAAACAGAGAATTATGCCTTCATGAAAAATATACTGGATGAAGTGCTTGCTATTTTTCCTAGTGAATACATCCATATAGGTGCTGATGAAGTAGAAACTGATAATTGGACCGTTTGCCCGTATTGCCAAAAGATGATAAAGGATAATAATTTGATGAATACTAGTGGGCTATTAAATTATTTCGTCAAAGACATTTCAGATTACTTAAAAAGTAAAGGCAAAAAAGTTATGGTTTGGGACGATGCCTTTTATAAGCGCAAACCTCTTGATTTGATTTATACTTATTGGCGAGATTGGTTACCAGAACAGCCTGGAGATATTACTCAAAGTGGACATTCAATGATTTTTATGGAATGGGGACGTTTCTATTTAAGCGGAACACCTTCAGATAAAGCTTTGAAATCATTATATACATTTACTTATGAGCCTCAATTCCCTGGCATAATTCAAAGCAAGGTTACTGGCTTTCAGGCATGCGTTTGGACGGAAATGATACCTAATGAACGTAAATTTGGTGAGCATGTTTTTCCTTCCCTTCAAGCATTTGCGGAAGTGGCATGGGGAAGTACGCGTGATTGGGATCGATTTGTGAGATACTTGCCTTGGCATTTAAAATGGCTGAATTCTAATGGAATACATTGCCGTAAACCAGATTTTTTGAAATAGTGTTCTAAATAAATAGTTTTAAATTCGTACAATACATGAAAACAGATCGCTTGTTATCCTTAGATGTACTTCGTGGTATCACCGTTGCAGGAATGATTTTAGTGAATAATCCAGGAGATTGGGGAACAATTTATTCCCCTCTCAAACATGCAGAATGGATTGGCTTGACTCCAACGGATTTGGTATTTCCTTTTTTTATGTTTGTTATGGGAGTTTCAATGAGTATATCCATGAAGAAATATTCGGGCCATTTTTGTTCGCAGTTTGTGATTAAGCTATTTAAACGAACTGTTATCCTGTTTCTTTTGGGAGTTATGTTGTCATGGTTCTCATTAGTATTGGATAACATATTGCATCCATCTAAAGGAATCTCCTTGATACAAGTTCTTTTACCGTTGCATGATGTTCGTATTCTGGGTGTTTTACAACGTTTGGCTTTAAGTTATTTTTTCGCTTCTCTTTTGGCCATATGGATTCGTTCGAAAGCAGCATTGTTTTATACTATAATATCCATTTTATTGATCTATGGCTTAGTTTTATGGTATGGAAATGGTTTTGAACTTAGCGAGGACAATATAATCGCAGTAATAGACCGCTGTTTATTAGGCGAAAACCATATGTATTTAGAGTGGTTGCCTGATGGTGGACGTATTCGTTTTGACCCGGAGGGCTTTTTAAGCACACTACCAGGAATAGCCCATGTACTAATTGGATATTTTTGCGGAAACATAATAATGCAAAATAAGACTTTATATGAAAAAATAGTCCAGTTATCAGTGATTGGTATTATTCTTCTTTTCATGGGATTCTTGTTCAGTTATTCATGCCCTATTATAAAAAAAGTCTGGAGTCCAACTTATGTATTGGTAACTAGTGGTTTTACTTATCTGTTTTTTGTATTGCTCATTTGGATAATTGATTTGCGGAAATGCTCGAAATGGATTATACCATTTCAAGCTTTAGGTTGCAACCCACTTTTCATATATTTATTCGCAAGTTTAATGGCGGATATGTTAGGACAGGTCGGATTGCATGAAGAAGTATATGCCGTTTTCGTCAAGTTATTTAATCCCTCTTGTTTTTCATCTATGATGTATGCTATAGCATATGTAGCGGTTAATGCAGGCTTGGCATATATTTTATACAAAAAGAGAGTGTTTATTAAGCTGTAATTGCCTTGGTAGTAATTTGTTAAAAAAAGAATAATTTGAAATGATTGATATATGGTAAAGCATTGTATTTTATTTTTCTTTTTACTTGTTTTTTACAACCTACAGTTGGCTTCCCAAAATATCCGTGAGTGGATTAATATAGAGTGTTATCAAACAGATAATTACTCATATAAAAATTCGCAAAGGAATAATGACTTAGTAGTTTTTATGGGCAACTCAATAACTGAAGGATGGGTTAAATCAGACAGTACTTTTTTCACTTCGAATGGATTTGTGGGGCGTGGAATTAGTGGTCAGACTTCCTTCCAATTCCTTTTGCGTTTCCGTGAAGATGTGTTGAATTTAAAACCGCAAATCGTTGTCATCAATGCAGGTACTAATGATATAGCGGAAAATGCAGGTTTTTATAACGAGAATTATACAATGAATAATATCATGTCAATGGTTGAATTGGCCAAGGTTCATACTATAAAAGTAATATTGACTTCTGTATTGCCTGCCGAGAAATTTTATTGGAATGATTCTATTAAAGATGTAAGTGCTAAAATATCATCACTGAATCGTAGAATAAAATTGTATGCAACAGAACATGGAATACCATACGTCGATTATTATCACTCTATGGTATTCGGTATTAAAAATGCATTAAATCCACAATACACACATGATGGTGTACATCCTGTTTTAAACGGATATAAAGTCATGGAGTCTTTAATTTTACCTGTAATTCATGATTTGAAATTACAATAATCAAAACAACCTCTTGCATTACGTTTTCAAACGTAGTACGAGAGGTTATCTTTTGCTATATCATGTTACAGTTACAATTACTGAAGTTTATAAAGTTTCATCTTATTATACAGCGTTTTTCGGTCGATGCCGAGTATGATGGCAGCTTTTGACTTATTATTGTTGGTCTGCTTCAGTGCATTCAGTATTCGCTGCATCTCATCTTTCTCGCTGTGGAGTGTAAGAGGAGATTCTTCATGAGGAGCATTGAGCAGCTCGTCACCTAAGTCCTTTATGCCTATCAAGTCGCCCGATGCCAATAGAGTAGCACGCTTTACCACATTTTTCATCTGTCTTAAATTGCCCGGCCAACTGTAGTTCTGCAAAGCCTGACTCGCCTCAGCATCGAAACCTATCAAGTTGCGGCCCAACTCACGGTTGGCTTGATCTAGGAAGAAGTTGGCAAACAACAGTATATCTTCGGGTCTATCTTTCAGATCTGGAATTTTCAGAGTGAATTCATTTATACGGTGATACAAGTCCTCTCTAAAATTACCTTTGGCGATGGCTTCCGTCAGATTCTCGTTTGTAGCAGACACTAAGCGCACGTCTACTTCTATCTCTTTGCTTGATCCAATCTTACGGATGCGGCGTTCTTGCAATGCACGCAATAGCTGCACCTGCACCTCGTAGCTCAGGTTTCCTATCTCATCGAGGAATAATGTTCCGCCGTTGGCTTCTTCAAAAGCTCCGGTCTTATCGCTTAACGCCCCGGTAAACGAACCTTTCACATGACCGAAGAACTCTGACGCCGCCAAATCCTTAGGGATAGAACCGCAGTCGAGAGCCACGAAAGGCTTATCGCTACGCTTGCTCAACTGATGTATACGGTGCGCCACATATTCCTTTCCGGTGCCGCTCGCTCCGTTAATCAAGACCGACATCTGTGTAGGAGCCACCAACGCTACATAATTATACAGTTGATGAGCCGCTTCGCTCTCACCTTCAAGATAGTTACTCGGCGCCGTTTCGGGAGCACTTTTTTCAGTGATTTCCTCTTCTGCTGTAGGAGGGTTGATAACCTCTTTTATCTTCTTCAGAAGTTCATCTGGCTGAATAGGTTTAGCTACAAAATCGCTTGCCCCTTGCTTCATAGCTTCTACCGCACTATGTATCTCGGCATAACTTGTCATTATGATAAAGGGAGTATATATATCATTCTTCCTCAACCAACTAAGTAATTGTATTCCGTCCTGATCGGGCAGACGCAGGTCGGACAGAACCAAATCAAATTTGTCTGTCGATAATGTTTTTCGTGCTTTAGCGCATGAACTAGCTGTATCGATATTAAATCCTTTTTTCCCCAACCACGTTTTCAGCATGGTAGAGAAAGTCAAATCATCCTCTACTATTAGAATAGAGTAACTCATACTATTTCCTTTCCTTTGAGAGTGAATTACAAAGTTAATCTTTTTCTTCTCAAAGATGAAGCCGACACTGTATATTTTAGCATTAATTCAGTTCTGATATGTATTCTTGCGCAGCGTCAAGAGTATAAGTGGCGTTTTCTACCACCGCGTGAGCCTGCTTTTCTGTTTCATGATTGAATACAGCGTTTTGCTTATTATTTTCCAACCATTGCAGTGCCGGCAGGGTAGCTTTGTCTTCTATCAGAGTGAAACTTGGAAGCATCTTATGGGCTACAGCGCATATTGTAGCTGCATCTGATTTTTGTAATGCTGCTTTTATACGGTCGATGTTCTTTTCCGTCTCACAAACAAATACGTTCAATATTTCTTTGGCGGCATCTTTATCATCTTCCGAGAAGGCGGTAAGTGCGGCGAAGTTGAATTCACCGGACGACGTGGTAGTTTCGGGTTGAGGCTGTACGCTTTCGTTCACTTCTTTATGGAATATAACTCTCAGTATATGTTGCAGTTCCGACTGATTGAACGGCTTATGCAGACATCCAGCGAAACCGGCATTGCGGAAATACGCTTCATCCATATCGCTTCGTGCGGTTATGGCTATCACCGGTGTGTCTTGGGCATGTTGATTATCAGTGCCTTTTATCTTCTTCAGCAAATCGAATCCGCTCATCGATGGCATCTGTATATCGGTTAATATAATATCGTAGCTCGAATTTTCAATGTGACCAAGCAATTCTTCGGGAGTAAGGCAACTATCTATAATGAGCTGATGTCTACTGTTTGATTTCTCGAAAATATTCTGCAGCATGGCCATAGTCAGTCTCAGCTGTATATGGTCATCGTCTATCATCAGTATGCGTACTTGCTTGTCGATAGGAGCTACTGCATCAGTAGGCTGGCTTGGCAATTCCCTGTCGGCAGCTACAACGGGGATGCTGATACAGAATTCACTACCTTTACCTTCCTCACTGTTCAATGTGATGTTACCATCGAGCAGTTCAACAAGTTTCTTTGTGATAGACAGTCCGAGACCGAATCCTTCCTGACCCTGAGCGTTGTTCAGTCGGGTAAACTCTTTGAAAATCTTGTTTTGTTCTTCCTCACTCATGCCGCATCCGGTATCGGTAACGCGGATAATCAGCATGTTCTGCTGAATATAGGTTTTAAGCGTAATACTTCCTTCGGCTGTAAATTTCAGTGCGTTCGATATCAGATTATCAATAATCTGGCGCAAACGGAACGGGTCGCTCTTAATATTGGTACTAGTAGAATCCGATTTTATATAGTCCAGCTTCAATCCTTTCTTTGCGGCGAGCGGAAGGAAACTGGTGTAGATATCATCAAACAGCTCAGCCGGATTGAAAGCTACCGGATGCAGGTCCATTTTACCAGCTTCCAACCGATGGTAATCAAGCAGCGAAGTGATAAGCAGAAGCAAGTGCTGTGCTGAACTTTTCATGTTCTGCAGATAGAAAAGCTGTCTTTTATCTTTCACCAAACGAAGCATCAGTTCTATGAACCCTATGATGGAGCCGGTAGGGGCTTTGATATCGTGCGTTATGGTAAGCATCAGTTTCTCGCGTGCCGTGAGCAAGTTTTCGGCATAGAGCTTTGATTTCTCAAGTTCCTTACGGTAATGATTGCTGCGTGATATATCCTTCAATACGATGAAACAGAACATCAACATCAACACGATAGCCAATACAGCAATGATGGCGATGGTACGCGCCGCCTGTTTACGTATTACATACTCTGCCGACAGCTTGTTCATGTTTCTCTGCGTCTCATCTTGCTCAATGCTGTCGAGCAACTGATTAACTCGTTGACTCAAGGCGTTACCAGCCATTCGCATCTTGTTGGCGTATCTGCTCAGGTCTCTCTGCTTTTTAAGCTGACCCTCGTTCACATTATGCTGTATGGTATTAATGATTTGCGTTACGCTGTCGTCTGGAATGTAAGCTTGATCTATAGAATCGTTTATTATTTCCTCTACTACTCTATGCACCTCTGTAGAGTCTGGCTTCCCAGGTACAAACACCTCTGCCAGACGCTTGAAGAATCCCTTCTTTTTATGCTTTATGGTGTATGTGTTCTGGCGTGTTACTATATGCTTTTTCACCTGATTGCCTATAGCTGAGTCTTGCGAGGCAATCATCTGTCTTATCTGGGTGTGATACAGTTCGTTAATCGAAGTATCCTCCAGTATCTCAAGTATAGTAAGCACGTTTTGCTCTTTTTCGCGCAGCAGAGTCTTTACAGTGTCTAATCGTGCTATCTGCAGTTCTGAGCTCATTACCTTTTGCAACGAGTCTATCAGCACTACGGCTTCTTGCATCGTGTTTCTGTAAACGGGATATTCTCCCACACTTCCTAAGCGCAGGTTTTGTCCTGTAATCTCGGCTTTGTATAGAGTCGAAATAATATCGTTAGTAAGTCGGCGACGCATAACGACGTTCTTCTCCATATCTGTAGACGATATCAACAGGTTCATTTGCCTATAGACATAGCCAATGGAAACAAACATCAAGACTATGAGCAATACATAACCAAACGCTATCTTAAAGGAAGTGGAAAACATGGCGGTTTACATTTTACGGTTTATTTGGTATCTGAATCTTAGGTAATACATTATTCCGGCACTTGTTAGTCCGAATGGGAAAGCCATCCATATACCCACTATTCCCCAGTGGAATATGAAGCCGAAAAGGTATCCTAACGGAAGAGAGATTACAAAGTATGCTATGAAAGCGAACAGCATCATAAGGCGCACGTCGGCTATGCCTCGCAGGGCATTGGCGAAGTTTATCTGCAGTCCGTCGCCTAACTGGTAAACCAGGAACGGTATTACGGTTTGGGCTACCATAACAGCTACTGCCTCATCGTCGGTAAACCACGGACCGATGTGATTACGCAGCATGAAGATAGGGATAGCCGTGCAGGCTATCATAATGAGTATGATATGAAATCCGATGTTTGCCGTGAGTTTGGCGTTACGCCAGTCGTCTTGTCCCGCAAAGTTGCTGATGCGTACCGATACGGCTGCTCCCATACCATAATACATCATGAAGCATACTTGCGATACGGTTATCATGATTTGATAGCTTGCCAGTTCGTTACTGCCTAGCCAACCCACCATCACCGCGCTGAGGCTGAACGATGCTGTCTCCATACCCATCAGTCCGGCTATAGGCCATCCCAACTTGTTAAGGTGAATAAAGTCGGCTCTGTTGATAGTGCCACGCAAGAATCCTTCGCGGAATACGCTGTAGCGCTGAGTCTTGAAGAACACCACCAAGTATACTATTACCATAATGATGCGCGACAGCAGAGTAGAAAGTCCCGCTCCTGCCAGTCCCATTTCGGGCATACCGCATTTTCCGTATATAAAGATATAGTTGCCTATTATGTTCAGGCAGTTTCCGCCCAGCAGAATCCACATCGATGTCTTGGTGTCGGTAATTCCGTCAGAGAACTGCTTGAATCCGTTGAACCAAAGCACAAAAGGTATTGATGCCAGCAAGATGAGGAAATACGGCCTTATGAAAGGCAACAGTTCCTCGGGCTGTCCCAATCGGCCGAGGTTGAAATATAGAACAGTCAATGCCAAGCATACCAAAACAGCTACTACAGTGTTTGCAGCCAAGCTATTCTTAAGTACCTGACCCGCCTCGTGCAACTTCTTTTGTCCGAACAAACGTCCTATGATGGGAGTAAGTCCGTAAGCGAATCCGGTAGAGAAAATTATGGCCAAGTTTACCATGTTATTAACAAAGCTGGCGGCAGCCAACTCGGTAGTGCTGTGATGGCCAATCATCAGCGTATCGGCAAAACTAAGAATAATCATGCCTATCTGTCCGATAACGATAGGCAGTCCTAAAAGGAACAGTGTTTTATAATGTGATATGTTTACTTGTTTCATTTAATAGCTTTATAGTAAAGTATGCAACAATTATCGGCTATAAGACTGCGCTGTGCCACCTCTTGCAGTTGCTCTGCCGTAACCGAACGGTACCTCACGGCTTCCGTGTTGATATCTTCGGCTTTACCTATCAGTTCTAAGTATGCCATATTGGTAGCCACATTCAGATAATTGATGTTTCCGAATATCTGCTCGCTCTCGTAGCGGTTCTTAACTTTTTCCAGTTCGGAAGATTCTACCGGTGTAGTACGAAGTTTCTCTATCTCATCCCAGACGGCTTGTTCGGCTTGCTCAAGACTGATGCCTTCGGCCGGCTTTCCGGTGATGTGCAATAATCCCTCGTCTATGCTTCCGGAGATATAAGCATCTACCGAATTGAAAATCTTATTTTTTACTACCAAGTTCTGAATAAGCCGTGACGAGCGTCCGCTAGACAGTATATCGGTTAGCATGTCGTAAGCATAATAATCCTTGTCGCGACGGCTACACATATGGAACGCCATATACAGGGCATCTAGCGGAACATTTCTCTCCACTGTTTTCCGTCTAACTTCCGTTTGCTTCGGCTCTGCGGGCAGACTACGCTGCGGTACTTCTCGCTGTGGAATCGGTCCGAACCATTTCTCGGTAAGGCGTACGCTCTCCTTGAAACTGATATTTCCGGTAATTGACAGAATGCAGTTATTCGGAGCATAGTAGCGAAAGAAGAAGTCTTTCACCTCGTCGAGCGTAGCGTTGGCTATATGACTGATTTCCTTTCCTATGGTAGGCCAGCGATAAGGGTGAATACGGAACGCCATCTCGCGCATCAGGTGCGGCACATCGCCATAAGGCTGGTTAAGATTGCGCTGCTTGAATTCCTCTATCACCACCTGGCGCTGCACGTCCAGGCTCTGCTGACTGAAGTCGAGGCTAAGCATACGGTCGCTTTCCAGCCAGAATTCTATCTCCGCATTCGATGCAGGCAGAGTGATGTAATAATTGGTAATATCGTTATTGGTCCACGCATTGTTCTCGCCTCCCGCGTTTTGCACAGGCGTATCATAATCGGGGATATTGACAGAACCTCCGAACATCAGGTGCTCAAATAAATGAGCAAAGCCTGTATGTTCCGGGTGTTCATCACGCGCCCCCACATTATACAGCAAGTTGAGTGCTACCATTTGTGTCGAAGGGTCTTCATTATGCACCATGCGAAGCCCGTTCGAAAGGGTATAGTGATTAACGTAAATCATTTTCCGTTTCTTGGTTATTCTACTACTGTAGCTTTCAGTATACGGATATCTTGTGTCGGGCGGTCCTGACGGTTAGTCTTAGCGGTTTCAATTTCTGCTACCACATTCATTCCGTCTACTACTTCACCAAATACGGTATAGTTGCCGTCAAGATGCGGAGCGCCACCTACAGTGGTATATGCCTTAATCTGTTCCGGGGTAAATTTCAGGGCAGGTTCTTTAGCCACCTCTTTACGAGCCTGATTTTCGAGCGAGTCTTGCAGCTCCATGAGTCCTTCCATATCGTTAGCCTTACGCATCTTATAAATTTCTTTCATGTGCTTACGAGCCAATGCCTGGAAAACAGTATCAAGGCGTGCCTCGTTCATCTGGTTTTCCATGTTTATCATTTGAGCTTCAGAGAATTTGCGTCCTGTTACTATATAGAACTGACATCCAGACGATTCTTTATTGGGGTTTACATCATCGCCCTGACGTGCAGCAGCCAGCACACCTCTTTTGTGGAAGAATTTAGGATTGAATTCAGCAGGGATAGTATAACCCACGTCGCCCGAGCCTAAAGTATCTGTAGCCGAAGCAGTTTTGCTTGTAGGGTCGCCAGCCTGAATCATAAAGTTCTTGATTACACGGTGAAACAAAGTGCTGTCGTACACTCCTTCTTTTACCAACTTGATAAAGTTTTCTTTGTGCTTAGGTGTTTCATCATACAGTTTTACTGTGATGTCTCCCATAGTGGTTTCTATTTTCACCAAGGTTGCGTTGTCGTTTGCCATATTATTGTTCTTTTTTTGATTCCCGGTACATGCTGTAATGCAGCACAGTATCAGTGTGAATAAAATAGTTGTTTTTTTCATTTTAGGATTGTTTTAGATATTCTGCAAAAGTAATGAATTTGGTTGAATAAATAAAAGCTATACAGCGTGTTTGCTTCTTAGAATGTATTCAATTAATGAAACTTCTCAGTATTGCGTATGTAAATTGGTGTTTCTTATTCTGGATAGGGTAGAATGTTTGCATGCGAGCTTCGAAAACAAGAATGCGAATTGCAGCACTGCAATATGCGAATGGACAAGTGAAGCATTGCGATGGTTTGATTGAATCACCGCAATGTTTTTTTAGGGTTTTATACGGCACGTTTCGTAGGTATTGGCGTTTGTGCAATGTAGAATAACGCATCGGACGATGCATTAACAAGACATTTTTCACATGGCGTTACTCTAAACGGTAACACTTGCTATGGGTACTTGGCGTATCTTTGTATAAAACAGAAATGATAAACCAATAAATACCGTCTCTATAAAATGACGCAAAAAAAGAATTTTATAAAATTTCCCCAACTTGAATTTTTTGAAAAAAAATCGAGTTGTTTAATTAATATTCTATTATTAATATTATTTTATATAATAGGTTCTACTATTTTGTCAGCGATTGGCTCTAAAAATGGTCATCTTATAAATGCTGACAGAAATATATCTATCTGTAAAACAGATTTTTTAAGGCTGAAAAAGCCTGATATAACTGGTATCCGTATTTGTATAGCTTTATGTATACATACTGGTCGCACATTTGATTCTGTAAATATTTGTTATGGTTTGACTTCGTGTATCCGGCGAAATATTCGTTCTCAATGAATGAGGTGATAGTGATTGTGAAGCATTTGGGAGAGCTGTAGAAATATTGGCGGATGGGTAATTATGTAGATTAGCATTAGAGGTAAAAAAAGTTCGTGCTAAGAAGTTGTAGACTAGGATTTCTTAACACGAGCATTTCTTAAAAAAGCATCTTTGTTTATGTATCGAAACTTAAGTTTGAAATAGCGACAATTAGTTTTTAAGATAAAAACAAGTAGTCAAATCGTTGGTTTTTCATAAAAAAACTATTTTTGTGAATTCTTTAATTTCAAATAAAATGTTATCATCTGAAAGTATATCCGAAGTAGAGCGATTTAGTCTTCTATATAAGAATTCGTTCGACAAGGTTTGCAGCTTTGCATGCTTTTATGTACGTAATAAGCAAGCTTCTGAAGATATCACAATGGATTCTTTTTTGAAATTATTTGAAACAATGAAGGAAGAGCCGGTTGATAACCCGATGGCTCTTCTTATAACCATCGTAAAACATAAATCGCTAGACTACCTAAAATTACAGTTACGTCGCAAAGACACAGAAGATAATATTATGCAATGGAAGCAGCGTGAATTATCCATCAGAATTTCAAATTTGGAGAACTGCAATCCAGATGATATTTTTTCGAGTGAGATTAGATCTATCGTTATGAAGACCCTTAGCCAATTACCAGAACAGACTAAAAGGGTATTCGTTATGAGTCGTTTTGAAAATAAAACAGGAAAAGAAATAGCGAAAGCATTAGGTATTACAGTTAAAGGAGTTGATTATCATATGAGTAACGCTCTCAAAGAATTACGTACAGCTCTTAAAGACTATCTGCCAATCTGGGCTTTATTTTATTTTTGAGCCTTAAATAATCGATATTGTTAACGCAAGTTAAATTATTCAGTAAATACTAGGTATCCCTTTTTCTGTGTCGTCAATATTATAAACGATAGAAAGAAATGAACGACAAACTATTAATAGCATATTACAAGGGAGAACTTTCTGATAAAGAAGCTCAGCAAGTAACAGAATGGATAGAAGCAGAGGAAGGTAATCAGCGCTACTACCAACGGTTATGTCGTTTATTTGAAATGAGCTACTGGATAGAAGATGAATCTGAACTAATAAAGGTATCTCTATACTCAGACTCTAAGATTTTGCCGTGGAAACGTTACATCATCTCTTTCATGAAAATAGCAGCTATTTTTATGCTGGGGTTTGTTATACATCTTTTTTTGAGTAGACAAAATACTATTCAAGATGAGCAGCAACATCAAATACATGTACCAACAGGACAACATGTAGATTTGGTATTGGCTGATGGCTCTAAGGTATCGCTGAACTCTGGAAGTACTCTTACTTTTCCGTCGAAATTTATTGGCCAAACACGTCTTGTACAACTTGATGGTGAAGGTTTCTTCGAAGTAAAATCAGACAAAAAACATCCATTTATAGTTTCAACATCTAAATATCAAATTAAAGCAGTAGGTACTTCTTTTAATGTTTATGATTATCAAAACTCTTCTCGATTTGAAACTGCTCTTTTGAGCGGAAAAGTGGAAGTAGCTACTAATTCCCACAAATTATCAACTCTCTTTCTTACACCAAATCAATGTGCAACTTTTTATGTCAAGGAGTTCTAAAAGTAAAACCGATTGAAAACACTAATAATTACTTGTGGCGTAAAGGAATTCTTTATTTCAATGAGCCACTTTCCGCAGTGTTTGACAAGTTGCAAGAATACTATGAATTTAAATTTAAAATAAGGAATGCGTCTTTAATTGAGAAATCAATTTTCTGCACTGGTAAGTTTCGTGCTTCTGATGGATTGGAACACATTATAAAAGTACTGAAAGAAACGAACCATTTTGATTACCAGATAGATTATGAGAACAAAGAAATCATCATTTTATAAATTGTATAATATATAAATCAAAAAGCCTATGTAAAACATCTATTAATTCATAACGGAAGCGGTTTCGATAACAATGCCGCACTTGGCTTAAAGCCATCTAATCTTAAACAAAATACTAATGATTAATTAAAGAAAATTATGGATTTTAACTCCTGCAAAAAAGTTATTTCGAACTGTAACTATATCGTTAGAGTCGGTATGGTCTCGGCTTTTGCTCTTTTCTTAGGTGCAAGCACGACCCAAGCGAGTGTGAATCAGAATATGAGTCAAAAAGTATTCTTTAAGGCACGTAACTACACTATTGAATCTGTGATTCAACAGATTGAAAAGCAAACAGATTATATGTTTGTATACAATAAAAACGAAGTGAATTTAAAACGTACCGTGTATCTAGATGGTAGCAATACCGATGCAATTGAATTATTAAAAAGTATTTCCGCTAATACCGATATTGATTGCAAGGTTTTGGGTAGCAATATATCTCTCTCTAAAATATCGAATGTTACAACTACTGCTGCCCAACAAGATAAGAAAACTGTTAATGGTAACGTTATTGACTCTTCTGGTCAGCCTGTAGTTGGTGCTTCTGTTTTAGAACAGGGTACTAATAATGGTACTGTAACCGATATAAAAGGTAATTTTACTCTTAACTTGAGTAACAAAAATGCCAAAATCGTTATTTCTTTCATTGGTTTTAAAACTCAGGTATTGACAGCTCAATCGGGAAAACAAATGGTTGTGAAACTTGCAGATGACACCGAGTTGCTAGATGAAATTGTAGTGGTAGGTTATGGTTCACAAAAGAAAGTGAACATGACAGGTGCTGTTGCATCTGTTGATTCTAAATCTTTAGCATCAAGACCTATATCGAATGTTTCTCAAGGTTTGCAAGGCTTGGCTCCTGGTGTAACAGTAACTAATGCCGGAGGACAGCCGGGTAATGATACTGGTAAAATCTTAATTCGTGGTTTAGGATCATTCAATGTATCCAGTCCGATGGTTTTGATTGACGGTGTAGAAGGGGATATGAACGTGGTTGACCCGAACGATATCGAAAGTATCTCTGTCTTAAAGGATGCTTCTTCTGCTGCCATTTACGGTTCTAAAGCTGCTAATGGTGTAATTTTAATTACTACAAAACGTGGATCGAATAGTAAACCTAGATTAACTTATAATGCTTTGTTCGGATGGTCTAAGCCAGCCGAGTTGATGAAACGTACAAGTTCTGCAGAATTAGCTCAACTAACTAATGAAGCTGAATATTGGGAAGCTATTTCGCAAGGTGCTTCAGAAGAGCAAGCAGAAAAAAGAAAACCTTATACCGCTGAAGATATTCGTAAATATGCTGATGGCTCTGATCCATACGGTCATCCTAACACTGACTGGTATGATTTATTCTATGTAGGTTCAGGTTTTATGAATCGTCATAATATCGGTATGGATGGTGGTTCTGATATGGCTAAGTATAGAGCATCATTGGGTTATGTAAAACAAGAGGGTATTGTAAAGAATATCTCAAACAGACAGTTTAATGTTCGCACTAATTTAGACCTTAAACTAACTGAGCGTTTAAAATCAAGAATCAACATTGATTTTGCTAATACATTGATGAAAGAACCTACAGATCCGATTTCTTGGTCAAATGGTGCGTCTCATCAAGTATTCAGACAAGTAAACCGTATCTCTCCGATGGTTCCTTACAAGTATGAAGATGGTACTTATGGAACTATATCGGATGGTAATCCTATTGCATTCCAAGATTTAGGTTCAACAGGTGATACTGATAAAGATTACTTAATAGGGTGTCCAGTTAGATGTTCCGAAAAACAGATGCT
>ULWY01018990.1_pt1 | contig 33913 bp, 22 predicted proteins | sample 1960761 | NCBI WGS metagenome assembly ULWY01 (sample SAMEA4835824, study PRJEB28245) | human gut metagenome | biome: gut microbiome; material: fecal sample | place: Denmark | collected 2008 | reverse complement strand
TAGTACTGATATATATAAATAATTTAGATCACTTACTTATGATGGAAGATAATTATAGTAAATTTATAAGGGGAAACCGAGGAAACAGTTTAATAAACCAACGCTTGATACTGAAGATACTGGGCGTATTGCTCTTTATAGAGGGGTTAGTGTTTTTAGTGTGCGCAGGTGTGGGACTGCTGTATAGAGAGAAAGACTACATCTACTTTATCTATTCACTTCTTGCCACATCGGGGGTAGGCGCATTGTTCTTGTTCTTAGGCAAGGGATCCGAAAACAAACTGACCCGTCGCGACAGTTACTGCATCGTAACTTTTACATGGTTACTGTTTTCGTGTTTTGGTGCTATGCCGTTCTGGCTCAGCGGAGAAGTGGATAATATAACCGATGCCTTTTTCGAGACCATGTCGGGTTTCACTACAACCGGAGCTTCTGTGCTTAATAACATAGGGTCGCTTTCGCACGGTATGCTGTTCTGGCGAAGCCTTACACAGTGGATAGGTGGTATGGGAATAGTGTTCTTTACGATAGCCGTACTGCCGATATTCGGCATAGGAAACCAAACCCTCTTCTCTGCGGAAGCCACTGGTGTGATGCACGATAAGATTCATCCTAAGATAAGCGTAATGGCCAAGCAGTTATGGAGTGTATATCTTATACTTACAGTTACAGAGACGGTTCTTCTTTTGCTGGGAGGCATGAATCTGTTTGATGCCGTGTGTCATTCGTTCTCTACCACTAGCACCGGAGGCTATTCTACCAAGCAGGTCAGCGTGGCTTATTGGAACTCGCCGTTTATAGAGTATGTTATAGCCGTATTCATGGTGCTGTCGGGCGTTAGTTACTCTCTCTACTTTATGTGCCTGAAAGGACGTTTCAAGAACTTGCTTAAGGACGACGAAATTAAGTGGTTCTTCACTTCGGTAGGAGTTATTACGCTGCTAATTACCGTGTCGCTGGTTTATCATAACCATTACGGAGTGGAAGAGGCATTTCGTAAGGCTTTCTTCCAAGTGGCATCGGTACATACATCTACCGGATTCGCTACCGACGACTATAATCTGTGGGCACCATATACATGGCTCTTCATCATTTACGCCATGCTGATGGGCGGATGTACCGGCTCTACCGTAGGAGGTATAAAAGGAATCCGTTTTGTAATTGTTATGCGTAATATCAAGAATGAGTTCAGCCGCCTTATCCATCCGCGTGCTGTACTGCCCGTCAAGGCCAATGGTCAGGCTCTTTCGTCGGCATTGATATCTACTGTTTCTACCTTTATTCTGCTTTACTTTACCTGCCTTTTCATAGGATGGTTTGTGCTGATTGTGATGGGAATAGACATGGTAGAAGCCTTCGGACTTTCAGTGTCTGGTTTGGGTAATGTAGGTCCCGCACTCGGAGCCTTCGGACCCGAATATTCATGGGACGCTTTGCCCGACGCCGCCAAATGGTTTCTGTCATTTCTTATGCTTATAGGACGTCTTGAAATTTTCGGTGTTTTGGTAATGCTTGCACCAAGTTTTTGGCATAAAAGGTAGCTATTTAATTGATTTATGATTAGATTTTGTCTATTTTACTCTGTTTTTTTTCTAATCATTTGTTAGTTATTGGTCTGAAATATTATTTTTGCATTGATTTTATATAAAAATATGTGGGCTTGAGCAGGCTCTAGTAAAAATGGGGTTGGAGTCTGCCAAAATGAGAGAATTGAAATGGATAAAAACACTATGGTTCCTGGAAATTTGAAGATGCCTTTAGACAAAATCAAAGCTGTTCTTGACGCTGCCGCTGTAGGGGTTTATCGGATAATCTTAACTTCAGGATGTAAGCCTCGGATGGAAGCATCTGCTAAAATGCTTGAACTTCTGGGGCTTGAAAGAAATTGTAATCTATCTGAAGAAGAAGTCTATGAATATTGGTTTTCAAGGGTTTGTTCGGATTCTATAGATTTGGTAAAATCTACGATGAAACAGATAAATGCCGGGGTACAGCGTGAGGCGGTGTATAAGTGGGATAATCCTAAACTTGGCCTCAGGTATGTAAGAGGCGGCGGTGTATGCGAAATCCTTGATGACGGTACATGTATAATAGAGGGTTATCATTCTGATATAACCGAAGAGATGGACCAACGCTTGCGAGATGAGATTGTGCTGAAAGCGTTTGCCAGCATATTCTATTGCCTGTTCTATATAGATTTAGATAAAGATACGTATGTGGCGTACTTCAATCGGTTTGAAGAAGCGGCAAGGGTTATTCCCAAAACCGGATGCTTCAGCAAAGCGCTTTCTATTTTGCCCGAAAGACTTTGTCCGACTTCTGAAAAAGAGAAAATGCGTCGGTTTGCCGATCTGTCTACACTGAAACGTAGACTGAAAGATCAGAATTACATAAGCATAAAATATAGAGGAATAGAGGTGTCATGGTTGCGTTTGGCGTTTGTGGTAAGCGGCCGCCATGCCGATGGTACCCCGCACTATCTGGTAACAACGGTGACAGATATCAGCGAAGAGGTGGAGAAAGACGCGCAAAATCTGAAGCATATGAAGGAGAGTATCGAGGCCAATCGCTCTAAGACGATGATGCTTCAGAATATGACGCACGAGATACGAACTCCGCTGAATGCCATGTTCGGATTCTCGCAGCTGCTCAGTATGCCCGAAGAGACTGTTTCAAACGATGAGAAGAGGGAGTATTTCAACTACATCTATAATAGTTTCAATATGTTGTCTATGCTTATAGACGACGTGCTTGACATGGCAAATGCTGAACATGGTAACTATAAGATTCAGAAAAGCGAGTTCAAGGTGAACGAAATGTGCCGAAGTGCCGTACAGATGGTGGAAATGCGACTCATGGCAGGGGTGAAGATGTATTTTACCTCTGAGGTGGACGATAATTATACCGTGGTGTCTGACTGCAGGCGCATACAGCAAGTGCTTATTAACTTCCTGACTAATTCATGTAAGCATACCCGTAAGGGAGAGATACATCTGCATCTGTCTACTACCGAGAATCCGGGACGACTTACGTTCTCGGTTGCGGATACTGGTACCGGTGTGTCAAAAGATGTAGCTAAAGATGTATTCGAACGCTATAAGAAGGCCGATGATAACACTCAAGGTTCGGGCCTTGGACTTAATATTTGCAAGACCATTGCCGATAAACTTGGTGCAGAGATAAAATTAGACGAAACCTACACCGGAGGAGCGCGTTTCGTGTTTGTCCTTCCGATTGGATAAGATTACATCATATTTAAAACTAAGATAAAGTATGACGAGAGACATCTATTGGGTGGTAGCATTAGCCTTCGGCTTTATACTGCTGCTGATATTGTGTAGAGAGAAAAACAGAATCAAGGATGACTTTGGTGGGGTAACTCGTGCTTTTTTCTTCTTGGGCATTGCTGCTTTCATCTTTTGCGTGATGGATATGCTATGGGAGCTTTGCTGCAGTCATGTGATAAATAATGGCACGGCGCTGTTTGTGTGCTCTACTGTCTTTTTCATAGTGCCTGTTTTCACTGTGATGTCCTGGCTATACTTTGTACTTAAGTATGTAAAGTGTAAGAAGCAGTGTCTAATGGTATTTTTAGGACTATATGGAGCGATAGCTGTGGCGCAGATTGCGTTGGTTATATATAACATCTTTGATCACGTAATATTTAGTGTAGTAAACGGTGAATACGTAATAGGGACGTTTCGTCCTATAACGTTTATCTTTCATTTCGGTGCGTATGTCATTATGGCATTATGTATGCTGGTGGCGATATTCCACAACGGTTTCAGATATAAGGAGTTCAAAGGAAAGTTCGGGGCTGTGCTCATAGCGTCTGCTGTCCCTTTGTTCTTTGGTTTACTTCAGTACAAGTATCCCGAAGCGCCTTTCAACAGTATGGGTATGTCGCTGTCATACCTCACCATATATATATATGCGGTGTCGGTAGACCGTGAAAGACTTACTCAAGGCAAGAATGTTTTCTTGCAGAACATGAGCCATGAGATACGTACCACGCTAAACTCGGTATACGGTTTTGCACAATTGCTTTCTCTGCCCGACGGTACATGGACCGGCGAGGAGCGTAAGGCATACGCCAAGCATATTAACGACAGCTATAACATGCTAGACATGCTGCTAAACGACCTTATGGTTTCTACACGATACAACACCCATAATTACAGCATCGAAATAAAGCCGATGAATGTAAGGGTAGTATGCGAAGACGCTATTCAAGCCTTAGAAGTATGCCGACCGGCAAGTGTGGAGCTGAAAATGGTGTCTACATTGCCCGAAGACTTTATCATAGAAAGCGACGGACGACGGATACGTCAGGTGTTGCAGAATATGCTTACCAACGCTTGCCAGTTTGTAAGCAAAGGTGTGATAGAACTGAATGTAAGCTTGCAAGACGATGATTTGGTATTTATGGTAACTGACAATGTGCCGAGAATAAACAACAAACTGAATTACAAAACTCCGGCAGAACTGCATAACAACCGTATGGAGGGGATAGGATTGCGATTGCAGATATGCGAGGTTATGGCACGCAAGCTTGGCGGTAGCATGTATAAAGACGTAGATTACACAAAAGGTACAAGATATATATTTTCAATAAAAACAAAATAATTTATATAACAACTATGACGAACGTTTCTATTAGAAGTGTGATTAAGACGAGAGGGTTATTATTTTTTATGACCGCAATGGCGTTTACGGCATGTACTTCGGACTTTTCAGATTCTGACGCTACAGCAGCGAATGACAAGATGAGTACAGAGGTATATGTGGCGGGTAAGCTGTTGGACGGCAGTGGTTCACGCTCTAGAGCGTATGAAAGCGAAGCTCTGTCGCGTGCGGCACAAGGCGTAAACTATGCTGACGCTTATTTTTTTATAAGAATAGATAGCCGTATTCCGGAATTGGTGGGCAATTACAATCCTAATGACTATTTGCCATGGAATAACGGTTCTGTATTTAAACCGGAAAATAAAGGTAAGGTGAACTTGGACTATCCTTATTGGAATATTTCTTCTACTTATGGTGTAGGTAAGTATCTCTACGATACAAGCGGTAAGTCTGTAGAAACAATTATCGATGATGTGCCTACATTCGCGTCATTGATGAGCGTAAATAAGAAAGGTTCGGCTCTCGACGCTAACATCGATACAGAGAATCTCAAGATTATATGGTATGTAGCTAAATATACCTTTGGCATTTGGCACGTAGACGGCGTGTTGACATTCAAGAGCACAGACGATATTACCGAAGTTCCGGGCGTTAGCAAAGATCCGAGTTTCGAGAACAAGGCAGAAGAGCCAACTCCGCTTCCTTCGCTCGGCGGTAAGGGTAATATCGAAGTCGATATTCATCAGCAGCAACATGGCGACTGGCAGGAAATTAAAACCTCAGTTCATGTTCGCGACCTCGTGGAGAAGGTAACAGTTGAGATTCCTCTGGAATATGATAACATTGCCGAAGCCGACGATTTCGCTATCCGTACTTATGACCTTGAGCTGGAATCAAAGGTGTTTATCAACAAGACTGAGTACACACTTGACAGTACAAATCCTGTTAAGGTAACCATCGAACATAAGGCTGACAAGGCAGTGTTTACCATAGTGTGCACAGACGAAAAATACCTTAAGGCTCTGCGCAAGGAGTATGGCGACGGTGTGACTATCGAAATTCATACTTATCCTAAAAACATCTCTAAAGATGTAGTTTGGACCAAGCTTCAAAGCTCTGAAGTCAAGGTTTCACCTTCTACATACGAAAACTTGATTTTCAAGGGAGCCACTAGCGCGTTTTTTTCTAAATAACCTTAAAAGAAGTATTTAGTTGTGGTAGAATATCCCAACGGACAAGGAGTTGATTTCTACGGGTTCGAAGTGATAGGTTTTTATTTTAAACGCTTCTTACTCTACTATTCTGACTATGCACTGAATATCCGTCTTCTATACGGACTGATATTCTGGTGCATAGTCACTATGATTATATTGTTCTTCCTGTTCATCAGGTCGATAAGGCGTACCCGCAAGCGGAAGCGCGAGTATGACAAGGCTCATAAAGAACTCTACAATGGTTTCTATCAGATATTGATTATGGCAGAGAGACCCAGCGTGGAGGAGGTGGAGGCTGCATGTGGCATGACGCTCGATGATATGCAGAAGCGTTACCGAAGCGCTACGTTGTCTCGACTTATCTCTGAGATATGTATGGACCTTAGTCGAGAGTTGGACACTATTCCTAATGCTGATGTGCTTTGTTCGCTTACGGGCGTGAAGACTCTTTATGAGAAGAACCTGGTTACTAAGCACAATGTGTTCCTTACTCTGCAGAATCTTGCCAACATGCACATACCGGTCAGCGAGGGACTTCTGGCTATATATACCAACTGTTTCGACGCTAACATGCGCCGCATGGCCCGTATTTGCTATATCATATCGTCGAATGCCGCTCCGTATCAATATCTCATGGAAGACTTCAATGATAAGTTGGGCTTGTGGCAAATCATGATGTTGCACCGCCAGTTTGGTTGGGTAAGAGCCAACGAACGACAGATGCCTCAGTTCTCTGTGATGGCGCACGAGGTGAAAGATGAAGATTCGGTGGCATTCCTTATCAGGGAAATAGCGTACTGGGGTAGCGAGGAAGAAAAATCGGGATTGCACCAATGGTTCCTGTCGCCCAATTATAAATATCGTGTAGCCGCATTCGATGCGGTGTCAATGTTGCGCGACAAGAGACAAGAGCAAGCTGCCATCGATTCTTATGACGCTCAGCCGGAATTCATTCGCCAAGAGGTGCTGAAAGTTATTCATTCCATCAACTCTGGTTTGCATACCGACTTCTTTGTGCGGGCTTACCGTACTTCTACGCTGAAACAGACGCGCGAGGTTGCCTTGGCTTGTCTTTATAATTACGGTCACGATGGACGCCGCACTTTCGAAATGGTGAGAGATGAAGTCATCAATAATCCTGCCGACCGTATGTTGATGGATCAAATTGACTCAATAGGAGTCCTTAATCAAATGAGAATGCTTTAACATTATGTGGGAGTTTATATTATATTTCTTTGGATACGTAATCTTCGGCTATTCGTTGCTGTTGCTGGCGTCGTACATCATGCTGCTGATATTCGCTTATCAGTACAGTAAGGGCTGTAAGCGATGGTCGGACGACTATATTCGGCACATGGTGCAGAGTTCTCCTTATGTGCCGGGCATCTCTATCGTGGCTCCGGCATATAATGAAGAGAAGACCATTATCGATAACGTGCAGTCACTGCTTAGGATGGACTATCCCAACTTTGAGGTTTGCATCGTGAACGACGGTAGTAAGGATAAGACTCTTGAGTTGCTTATCGATACCTTCGATATGGTGGAGGTGCCGTTTGAATATGTTTCGAAAGTGAACTGTGCGCCTTTCAAGCGTTTGTTCCGTTCGGCCAATCCTAAATATTCCAGACTGATAGTAGTAGATAAGGTGAACGGTGGTACCAAGGCCGATGCCGTAAATGCCGGACTGAACGTAATCACTAATCCCTTCTTCATTAATACCGACGTAGACTGTATCTTGGCTAAGGACGCCATGTATCAGTGCGTATTCCCGGTTATTACAGACGAAACCATCATAGCCGTGTCGGGAACCATGTCAATGAGTAACGGTTCTACAATCGACAACGGTGAGCTGGTAGATATTCGCCCGTCGAACCGCCCCATACCGCTCTTTCAGGATTTGGAGTATAAACGCTCGTTCCTTGTAGGTAAGATGGGATGGAGTAAGATTAACGCCATGAACAACGTGTCGGGTGGATACGGACTGTTCTCTACCGAAGTCGTTATCGGCGCCGGCGGATACAGTAGCTCTTCATTCGCCGAGGATATGGATATGATAACCCGTATGATTGCGTATTGCTGCGATTTCAACCGTGTATATAGGGTAGTGCAGATTCCGCATAACTGCTGCTGGACAGAAGGTCCGTCTAACCTGCGAATGCTTTATCGTCAGCGTACCCGTTGGGGCCGTGGATTGATACAGATGATGTGGGAGCACCGCCGTCTTTTGTTCAACCGTAAGTATAAGCGATTGGGACTCATTACCATGGTCTATACATTCCTCTTCGAGTTTATGGCCCCCATCATAGAGAGCGTAGGTTTATTGTTGATGATATATCTGGCATTTACCGGCGGTATAAATTGGGATACTTTCTTCGTGACATTCTTCGCCATCTATATATTCAGTTTCATGCTTTCGGCATTCGTGGTGTTCTACGACTTTATCTTAGGGTCATCGTATACCAAGCTGAGAAGTTATCTGAAACTACTGTTGGCGGCGGCTTTGGAACCGATAATTTATCACCCCATCATCGTATTTTGCTCTATAGTAGGATACTTTAAGTACGTAACTCGTCAGAAGGCCGTATGGAAGGCTATGGAACGTACGGGTATGAAACGTTCTACTACGGCAGCGACGGCAAGCCCGTCGGGAGCAGGAGCGACAACTAAATAGTATAGCATGATGAAAAAGGTTAAGATACACAGATTATATACTGCGTTGCTGCTGGCCGCGTTGATAGCACCGCCTATGGTGGCGCAAGAGCGACAGAACAGCCGACGCAATGATAACTATACGCCTACCAAGAAAGGCACACCGGGTTATTACGACCAGAAGGTGCGTCAGATGTTTAAGCAAGGCGACTGGGAGGGCGGAAAGACTCTGCTCGACGAGGGGCTTGCCAAGTATCAAACCGTATCGGGACTGAATGAACTGATGGGTTCTTATTGGCTGCACCATAAAGACTATGACAAGGCTCGCTATTTCCTTATCCGCTCACTGCGCGATGACAACAAGAACCCGCAGTCATTGCAGATGCTGATGAAGATAGAAGAGGAGACCAAGCATTACAGTTCGGCCATAGTTTATTGCAACGAATTGCTTGAACAGGCTCCTTATGAATACACTTTGTGGCGTAAGAAGATAGAACTATTCCGCTTGCAGGGCAACGAGGTGGAAGCGGCGCGTATGCTGAAGCGACTGGGTGAGATTTACCCCGACCGCATGGAGGTGAAGAAAGAAATAGCGTGGGACTATGAAGAGAAATATCGCAAGTACCGAAAGGACGGCGACATTGCCGGACAGGAGGAGATGCTGAGAAACTTGGTTAAACTATCGCCTAAGGATGCCGAGTTCCAGATGGCGCTGTGTAATCTGCTGCTCAACTCCGGTCGTACGGGCGAGGCTATCGATGTGGCAGGATATGCCGCAACCATCGTTTCGCAACCTTATCCTTTTGTTGAGAAGAAGGCTTCTATACTTGGCGATCTTTCTCGCTATGACGAGGCATTGTCTTATCTGCGCAGCGTGCAGAAAGGAATGCCGGCATTGGCATCCCATCGTATGCAGTTGGCACGCTTGATAAGCAACCTTGAGAAGGAGTCGGCTAACGTGGCTTTACGAAACGATGCTTATACCGCTTACGCCAAACTTTATGAAAGAGAACATTCAGAAGAAGCGTTGACTTATCTTCTCAATACATCCATGTCGCGCGGCTACCTTGACGATGCTTTGGTATATATCCGTGAGGCGCGTCGTAGGCATGGCGATACGCAGAATCTGCTTTACCGCGAGTATACCGTGCTTCGCCGTCTGGGATATACCAATGCGGCGATAAATATGCTAGAGACTATCCATACTAAATGGCCCGACGATGTTGATGTCAATAATGAGCTGTGCGGCATCCGTATGGACGATGTGCGCCGAATGATGGACTTCGGTCAGTACGATGAAGCCATACCCATGCTTGAAAGAGTGAGAGAATATAAGGTAGACGATGATACCCATGCAGCCATAGAAAGAAGACTGTTTACCTGTTACGTAAAGGCCGGACAACGTGCCAAGGCTTTGCATCAGTTGGAAAGAATAAGCAACGACCCGCTGGTACAAGCAGGATTGCTCGAAGAGGTGGAGTTGCCTTTCATTAAGGAACTCATGGCGCAGGGACGTATGCATCAGGCGGAGGCCGAGATTCAGAAGGTGCTTGAGTTGGGAGAGCCTTCGGCTGATATACTTCGTATGGCCATCACTACCGCTATGGTTCTGAAGAAGAATAACCAGGCTCGCGTATTGGTGGATATCGGTCAGGAACGATTCCCGGAAGACCCTTACTTCATTCTGAAGGATGCGCAGCTGAAGGCTGGGAAAGGCGATTTCGAGACTGCTCTGAATTTGCTTAAGCCTATGCTCGATACATACAGCGGTGATAATGCTGTGATAGACGCCTATGCTGATTGTAGCGAGGCGCTTGCCATGAAGCATCTCAAAGAAAAGAATTTCGATGAGGCCATGCGCCTTGTCGATGATGGTTTGGTGTATAGTCCCAATAACCAGATGCTTATTCTTGCCAAGTCTATGATTTACGAGGCGCAGAAAGACTGGGATAACGCCATAGAGACATACAGAGAATACCATCCTGCTATGGGTGAGTTGCGTGAGTACAAGTTGCGTATGGAGGCATTGCGCCGACATCTCATGAAAAATCAGTTGCTGATAGATTACCAGAGAGCGAGGCCTTCAGATTATGATGGTATAACTTCGGCGGGGACTATCACCTATACCCGATACGCTAAGATTAATGCCTATAGTTTGGGCATGACTTATGCCGGACGCGATGGACTTATACATAATGCCGCCAATACCGACTCTATCGGTGGAACAGGTTTTCAGGTTACTGGCGAGTGGCAGCATGAATGGAATAGCCGATTCACTACCAACCTTACGGTGGGAGGGGCCAATAAGTTCTTCCCGAGAGTGAAGGTGGGATTGGCAGGAAGTTACAGTCTGCGTAATGACTGGACCGCAAAAGGCGATGTGTCATACCGACTGATAGGTCCGGGCGATAAAGCTAACACTTCGCTTATAGGCTTAGGCGTTGGAGCTAATAAAGAAATTGATCATTTCAGCTTTGGAGCCGATGCGCACGCGTTCGCCATGATGGGAAAGCAGACCGATTATTTCGGTGGAAAGTTTTTCGTAAGTGGGGGACTGGTGGCCAAGTGCTATCCGTTCGACGGAAGTCGCACGCATCTGTTCTTGTCGGGAAGCGTGGGTACCGCGCCCGATTTATCCGTGATAGACAACACCATGCCTACAAAGTTCAATCAGCTTAATACCATGCTCAACTTTGGCGGTATGTATGTAGTAAACTCCGTGTTAGATTTCGGCTTGTCCGGACTGTGGTATACCATGACACTCGATTCAAGTTCGGCAGCCAAAGCAAGTTATAGTAAGAACTACTTATATTTTAACGCAAATGTTACGATACATTTCTAAAAGCATCACCGTATTGCTTACGGCATTAGTGGTAGGAGGCTGTTCGGGTACGGCACAGACCGTAAAAGAGAACTCTAAAGCCGAATACCACGGACTATATACGCCTTCTAACACCGCCAGCGTGCAGAAGGCACTTAACACCAATCACCCCGATTACGACTGGGGATTGTGGGGGCATAACTTGGGAAAGATTATCCAAGACGATGCCACAGACGATATGTATGCTATGGTAGACGGAAAGCGAAACAAGAAACAGTTGTGCTTTTCGAGCGATGATTTGTATAAAGCCGTCCGCAGCTACATTATCGACCAGTATGGATATGGCACCGACGAGTATAGCGAGCGCATCAGCATAATGCCTATGGATAATAAGATGGCATGTACCTGCGCTAAGTGTAAGGCTAAAGGCAATACAGATACCAACGCTACTCCGGCGGTATCCTATTTCGTGTCGCGCTTGGCAAATGAGTTCCCTAAGCATAACTTCTACACCTCGGCTTATCATACTACCAAGGCTGTGCCAGCTAAGCCCTTGCCGCATAACGTTGGGGTATTCATTTCGAGCGTATCTATGCAGATGCGTATCGACTTCTCTAACGCCAAAGGTTACACCGAGTTTGTATCAATGGTGAAAGAGTGGAAGAAGAAGTGCGATAGAATACTTGTTTGGGATTACGAGCGCAATTTCGACGATTATCTTTCTCCCTTCCCGTGTCTGCTGGCCATGCAGTCGCGCTTGCAGTTATATAAGAAATTAGGTGTAAGCGGAGTTTTCATAAATGGCAGCGGCGATGATTATTCGGCTTTCGATGATATGCAGACCCATGTGTTGGCTCTGCTTATGAACAATCCCGATACCGATGTGCGCACTGCCGTAAGTCAATACTTCGAAGAGTACTATCCGCACACCGCCGATGTATTGACCAACTATTATTGGGGATTGGAATCTCGCCTTAAGGCTACAAACCATGCCTTGCCGCTGTACGGCACCATGCAGGATATGTGCGAATCTTATCTCGATGCCAAAGAGTTCGTTCGTTTCCGCAGCGAGCTTGACGCCAAGAGCAAGCAAAGCACCGGCGATGAGAGAAAACGTCTTAACGCACTGCTTACGGGCTTCGCCTACACCCAGCTTGAGATGTACCGCACAGGCATTTTGCCTAAAGACGTAGAAATGGCCATCGAGATGAAAGAAATACTGAAAGGTCACAGCGAACTTAAAAACATGAAGAACCGCGATGAGGTAGGTCATACCATAGATGATTATTTGAAATTATGGAAATGAAAATAAAATCTGTAGAAAGAGCTTTCCTTGGCGTTGTGGTGATTATGGCGCTAATGCTGTCGGCTTCGTCTTGTCATAAGAAACTCGGGCCTACCGCCATCCGCATAGAAGACTCCATACGTCATTATCCCGCCACCATCCTTGGCGATGATTTGGAGATGGTGTATGTGGTTCGTAACATAGGCAATGATGTACTTGTCATTACCGATGTGCAGCCATCGTGTCCTACTTTAGAGGTAGATTCTAAGAATGTTTCAATGATACCACCTGGCAGCGAGGCGCACCTTAGGTTCATCTTTCATTCTGATAAGAACATCGGTTGGGCTCGTCATTGCGTACGTCTGTTCGGCAATATCGCTCCTGAGGGCATGGCCATGATTATATTCGATACGCACGTGGTAAGACCCTCCATCGATTTGTCGGATTATGAAGAGTATTATCAGGAGAAGCTGAAGAACAGCGGGGAGAATATACTCGACGAGAACAAGGGTGCCAAAGAGTATTACACCGACAGTATAACTGATAGCAGAGACATTATAAACGATAGCCATCGCTACATAGACCATATGGGCGAATAACTTACGGAGAAAAATATCAAACAGCATATATTAAAATAGGAAGGACAAACAACACATATTATATTATGAAACAAATAGCAGGAATTGATACAAACAGACTAAAGCTTCTTCTGGTAGACGATATCCCTTTGAATTTGATTCTGCTGGATAAGATGCTTAAGCCATACGAGTTTCAGATAGTTAAGACCAACAACGGTCGCGAGGCTTTAGAGCAGATACAGGCTGTTCAAGATACGCCCGAGGCTTTCGATTTGGCCATTGTAGACATAATGATGCCAGAGATAGACGGCTATCAGGTTCTGGAGTACGTGCGTAGAGGATGCCCCGACGGACAGTTCAACATAACTCCGAAGACTAAGGAAGAGTTTCCTGTCATCATTCTTTCTGGCATGAACTTTAGCGACGATGTGGCTAAGGGCATGTCACTTGGCGCCAACCAATTCCTCACCAAGCCGGTAGTAATGGAACGCCTTTATGCGGCGGTAGATGAAGAACTTGAAAAGAAAATTCGGGCGGTAGGCGCAAGCTTCGCAAAATAAGCATGGCGCAAACAGCACAAGCAGTAAAATAAAACCGTATTTTTGCCCACGCAATATAAAAATAGAAGAAAATGCAGAAAAAAGACATTCCTGTACTGCTCCTGACCGGTTATCTGGGCAGTGGAAAGACTACTTTGGTAAACCATATTCTCGCTAACGAGAAAGGAATAAAGTTCGCGGTTATAGTAAACGATATAGGCGAGGTTAACATTGATGCCGACCTCATTCAGAAGGGTGGCGTTGTAGGCAAGAAAGATGATAGCCTTGTGGCGCTGCAGAACGGATGTATCTGCTGCACACTGAAGATGGACCTCATAGAACAGATATTCGACCTTATGAAGATGCAGCGTTTCGATTACATCGTTATCGAGGCGAGCGGCATCTGCGAACCGGAGCCGATAGCTCAGACCATTTGTTCTATTCCGCAGATGGGTGGCGCTTATGTTAAGTACGGAGTATGCCGTCTTGATAGTATAGTAACCGTGGTCGATGCGCTTCGTCTTCAGAGCGAATTCGCTTGTGGCGACGAACTTACACGTAAGCATATTGACGAAGAGGATATAGAGAATCTTATTATCCAGCAGATAGAATTCTGTAATATCATATTGTTGAATAAGGCTTCCGAGGTTAAGCCCGAAGAGTTGGCTCGTATCAAGCAGATACTTCACACATTGCAGCCCGCCGCCGAGATTATAGAATGCGATTATGCCGATGTGGATATTGATAAGCTGATAAATACTCACTTGTTTAATTTCGAGAGAGTGGCTACTTCTGCCGGATGGATTCGCGAGATAGAGCGTCAGGCTACCGAAGAAGAGGAGCACGAAGCTAAGGCGGATCATCATCACCATCATGACCATGAAGACCGCGATCATGAGGAGGAACACGGACATCACCACCATCATCATCACGACCATGAGGGCGGCGAAGTGGAAGAGTACGGCATAGGTACGTTTGTTTATTACCGTCGTCCGGCGTTCGATTTGAATAAGTTCGATCATTTTGTTGCTACCAAGTGGAGCAAGAACATTATCCGTGCCAAGGGTGTATGTTATTTCAGCAATAACCGTGATATGTCGATGTTGTTCGAGCAGGCTGGTGTGCAGAAGAAGATTACTCCCGCAGGATTGTGGTACGCCACAGCTCCCGAGGAGGATTTGATTCAGTTGATGCAGCAAGAACCGGGACTTATGCGCGACTGGGACGAGAAGTATGGCGACCGTATGCAGAAAATAGTATTCATTGGTCAGCACCTCGATAAGGAACAAATCACTCGCGACTTAGACGAGTGCTTGGAATGATGTACGAAGGTTTATCATAATTCAACTAATGCGATGGTGTATCATAACTATTATCATATAAGTTAGAAAATATTGCGATGATTGATGTGAAACAATGCGATGGTTCAAACAAAACATTGCGATGGTGTATCATAACTATTATCATCTAAAATAGCAAAGGTGTAGTTATCAGCCCGCATTATTTTACTTATGATACACCTTCAATGAGTCCACAGCCCATGGCAGCGCCATGGGTATAATAAACATCAACAACTACGCACTGAAAGTGCAAAAGTAAAATCACAAACCATGATGCTTTTACTTTTACACTTTCAGTGCGTTTTGCTTAATGTGTAACCTCACGACAGTCGTCGTGCGACTGCTTTATATAGAGAAGTACAGTAACAAAACCGTATTTTACGCCCTTTTAGTGAAAAGAAATGTTAAAAACACACATCTCTCTCTAATATGAATCAATTTGAACTTAATGTATTCATAAAAAAGCCTTTCTTTTGTATGAAAAATACAAAAAGATGAAAAAACACTATTACTATTTAATTACTTGCCTTACCGCACTGCTTTTGGCAGCGTGCCAAAATGAAACACCTGTAGAAAGGACACACAGAGCGGAATTCAAACTTACATTGGCGGGAGAGATAGACCAACTCTACCTAAGTCGAGTTAATGATAATGGTTTTGCCGACGGCGACGTGATGGGAGTGTACGTGGTAGACTACGTAAGCCAGCAGCCAGGCAAATTGCAGGCATCAGGCAATAGGGGTACTAATGTTAAACATACTTTCGATGAACCCAACTTTAAATGGAACTCTTCTTACGATATATATTTTCGCGACGATAAGACTCCGGTAGACATCTACGGATATTATCCATACTCCGCAAATAATCCCGAAGACCCCGAAAATTATGCTTTCCAAGTACAGCACGACCAGCAGATTGCCGCTCACGATGGTCTACTGAGCGGTTATGAGCGGAGCGATTTCTTATGGGGAAAGGTAGCGAAGGTCTATGCTACAGAGCACGTTATCCGTTTGCCGATGAAGCATCGCCTGGGCAATGTATGTGTAAAGCTGAAAGAAGGCAAAGGCTTTTCACAAGGCGAATGGGCGGAACTTAAGAAGACGGTGATGGTGCTTAATACTACTACCGACGCATTGATAAATCTTTCTACCGGCGAGTGCACACCGCAAGGCGAAGCTAAAGAGGCAGGCATCTTGCCTCACGAGCACGAAGGCGAGTACCGTGCCATTGTAGTGCCGCAAACGGTGGGGAGCGGCAAGACTCTTTTCTCTATTACTGTAGGAAGTGTGGCTTATAAGTTCTCTAAAGATGTGGCTACGGTTTACGAGGCTGGCAAAATGACCAACTTTACCATAGAAGTAAATAAGAAAGCCGCTACAGGCGACTATGAGTTCCGTCTTACTGGTGAGAGCATTACTCCATGGGAGGCAGACATTGCTTCGCACGAAGGAAATATGAAGGAGTATGTGGTGATTAATGTACCTAAGGCAGGTACGCTGAAAGAATGCATCGCAGCGGCGGGCAAAGACTATACGCGTATACAGAACTTAAAGATTACAGGACAAATAGAAATGGTAGACTTTGTCTTTATGAATGGCATGAAGAATCTATCTGCGCTGAATCTGAAAGAAGTTAAGATAATGAAAAGCGGTGATGGATATTACGCAGAGGATATGATACCGATAGCTGCCTTTGACAATGGGGTAGATAGTGATGGTAATGGTAATGTTCCACGTATTTATAATTTAGTATTGCCGGATGATTTGACAGCTATAGGCGATAATGCTTTCCAACGACAATCTATTAGAGGCTCTCTAATTATTCCGGAAGGAGTAACATGGATAGGGGAGAATGCATTTGGAGGGTGTGATAATTTGACAGGGATGTTATCATTGCCTTCTACATTAAGTAGTATTGGTCGTTCTGCATTTAGTGGCTGTAATTTTACTTGTGAATTATTATTGCCTCAGAATTTAAACAGTATAGGTAGAGGTGCCTTTGTGCGTTGCTATGGTCTTTATGGAAATCTTATCTTACCAGAAGGATTATCAGAAATAGAAGAATCTGTATTTTTAGAATGTAAAAATCTCTCAGGCGATTTGAATATTCCTAAGAATGTAAAAAAGATAGAGTCTGGTGCTTTTTGTGGCTGCTACGGATTGAATGGAAGATTAACACTTCCAGAAGGATTGGAATATATAGGAGGTTCTGCTTTTTTAAACTGCCGATTTAGAGGTCCATTAATCTTACCGCCAACATTGAAAAGTATAGGCGGTGGTGCTTTCACTTGTAATATGTTCTCTGGAGAATTAAAACTTCCTTCATCATTGCAGGAATTAGGCTATAGTGCTTTCGAATATTGTTCTCGCATTAGCGGTACATTAGAAATTCCTGATAATATAACAGCTATCAAGGAACAGACGTTTAACTATTGTAGCAGTATAGAAAAAATTGTTTTACCTTCTAAAATTGATGTAATTAAGTCTGGTGCATTTCAAGATTGCTTTGGCTTAGGAAGCATTGTCTGCAATGCAGTAAATCCGCCTTATGTAGAAAGCGGAGCTTTCGATGGCGTTTCTAAAAGTAATGTTGTAGTAGAGGTGCCCGAAGCGTCTTTGGCGTCTTATCGCACAGCTTCCGGATGGAGTGATTTTAAGAACATTGTGGCGCATCATGAATTGATATGTAGCCCTGACTCGGTAGTGGCGCTTAATGCATCACTACAGAAAAAGTTGGTTATTAATGCCGAAAGTGATTGGGAAGTAGAAGAATGCCCATCATGGTGTCATTTGGATAAGACTTCCGGTTCTAAGAAAACCGAAGTTACGCTTACTATAGATGCACTTGCCAAAGGGCAAGAACCTCGTGAGGATGATATTGTATTTGTTTTGAAAGATAAAGGCTATACCACCAGCTGTAGCGTATCGCAATGCAGTTATGATTATGACGAAGACGAAGTTATTACCCTGCAGAAAGCTACTCGTGGAAATGGCGTGAACTTGGTATTCTTGGGCGATGGATATAATAATAAAGATATAGCAAACGGCACATACCTGAAAGATATGAAGCAGCAAATGGAATACTTCTTCGATGTAGAGCCTTACTCTACTTATCGAGATTATTTCAATGTATATACCGCCATCGCTTTGAGTCAGGAAAGCGGTGTGGGTACAGTGAATACGCTTTGCGATAGTAAGTTCGAAACTACGTTTACAAGTGGAGTGTCGTTGATGTGCAATACCAATGATGTATTTAAGTATGCTCTGCGTATGCCTACCGTTAACAGTGGCAATTTGAACCAAACGCTTATTGTTCTTACCCCTAACACTACAGATTATGGCGGCGTAACAAGTATGTGGGCAGATGGTTCTGCTATCGCCATCACTCCAAAGAGTTCCGATTATTATCCGTACGATTCGCGCGGCATTGTGCAGCACGAAGCCGGTGGTCATGGCTTTGGTAAGTTGGGCGATGAATATATCTATCACAATGCGTTTATCTCAAGTTGCCCATGCTGGTGCTGTCCTCACGAAGAAGAGTTTAATGCTGCCAAAGCCAATGGCTGGTACGAGAACTTGTCGCTTACTGGTAAGATGCACGAAGTGCCTTGGTCGCACCTTATCTTTAACGATAAGTATAGTGCGGTGGTAGATATATACGAAGGCGGATTTATGCACTCTCGTGGCGTGTTCCGCTCGGAACTGAATAGCTGTATGAATAACAATATTCCTTACTTCAGCACCATCAGTCGCGAGGCCATAGTGAAACGCATCAAGCAATATGCCGGCGAAACATACTCGTTCGATGAGTTTGTTAAGAACGATAACCCAAACCCCGGCAGTCGCTCTACTCGCTATAATGTAGCGCCATGGAACAAACTCAGCGATAAGCCCGCTCCAAACCACAGTCAGCCTATCATTCATAAAGGCTCTCCTAAGTTTTGAGAAAGCTAAAACAATTATTTAATTACGGACCAATTTAAACCATTATGAAACAAGTAATAAATAAAGCCATACATACATTAATTCCGTCCGGCATAAGCATAATGCTGGTAGGGCTTATGGCTTTTCCATCGTGCACAAGCCACAATCTGCAGTCGGATAGCGAAGACACGGATATAATGAAATTCCAGGTGCTTCATCCCGATGCGGCAGATTCTCGCGCCACGGAAACCGGATTCGAGAATAACGACCGTATAGGTCTCTTCGTTACAGAAGAAAAATCACTGCTACAGATAGGCGGCAACTACGTAAACAATGCCAAGCTTACATACACTGCACCCGAGTGGAAAACAAAAACACCCGTGTACTGGAATAACGGAACATACGATGTTTACGCCTATGCGCCCTACAGTCAGTCTATCAACTCCATTTCCGACTATCAGTTTAGCGTGGCATTAGATCAGACTTCGCAAGGATATAATGAAAGCGATTTCTTATTCGCCTCGGCAAAGTCGCAAACCGCTTCTGTCGCAGGTGTGCCTTTGCAGTTCAGACACTGCATGAGTAGGGTATGCATCCGCTTGGTTAAAGGCCGCGATTACGATGGCGACTTGCCCGACGACGCTAAAGTCTATATTCATAACACCGTGCCTCAGGCTACTATAGACCTTAGTGCCGGAATAGCTACAAAATATATGTACGGACGCGAAGCCACCATCATCGCACGCAACGAAGGGAATCATAAGTTTGGTGCCATCTTGGTTCCGCAGCGTATAGACCGCCGTCGCCCACTGTTCGAAGTGGTAATGAACGGAGTAGCGTATCTGGTAGAAGATAACTTCGTATTCCGTATGGGCATGTGCCACACCATATCGCTTGTTATCTCTAAAGCTCCAGAGCAAGTAAAGATAGAGATAGGCGGAGAAATAGAGAACTGGAACAAAGAACAATAACATTTAATACTTAAAGATATGAAAAAACAGAATTTATTCGGCTCATTATTGGCAGCTTGTCTCATGGCATCTTGTTCTTCTGGCAGCTCGGACGAAATCATTCCGTCGGCACCGGAGAAACCGGCAGAAAAACTTCCTATTACCATTACAACTCAGTTGAGCCGCATTACGGATAACTCGTTCGATAGCGGCGATAAGATAGGTGTTTATGTGGTGAACTATTCCGGCGGAACTGCCGGCACGCTGAAAAACAACGGAAATCATGTAAACAACATGGGCTTTACTTACTCAGGCACATGGAATCCGGATACACCTATCTATTGGGCAGATAATTCTACTCATGCCGATTTCTACGTTTATCATCCGTACGTAAGCAGCGTAGCCGATGTAACTAAGTTGGCGTTTACAGCTATGGATAATCAGTCGGCCGAATCAGATTATAAGAAGAGCGACTTTGTTTACGGCAAGACGGCGAACGTAGCCCCCACAGCCGAAGCCGTAAAAGTAATGACTTCGCACATGATGAGTAATATGCACATCACCGTGAAGCCCGGAAACGGTTTCACCGCCGAGTCATTGAAGGCAGCCGATGTAAAGGTAGCAGTAAACGGCCTTAAGACTAACGCTACCATTAATTTGTCTGCAGGCACCATCAGTGCCACAGGCGATGCAAAGACTTGCACCCCTTGGCTCTCTGGCGAAACATATAAGCTATTGGTAGTGCCTCAAACCGTAGAGAGCACCCAGCTTATCACCGTAACCATAAATGGCAAGCCGTATAATCTCACCAAGGCTTTCACCTTCGAAAAGGGTAGGGTATATAATTGTCCGGTAGTAGTCACCAAGACTAACAACGGCATCAACGTAGGCATAAATCCATGGGAAACCGATGGCGAAGACCACGGTGGTACTGCGGAGTAATAGCTATTTTGTATCATAATTAATATCACCTGAAAATAGCGGACTGAAAGCCCAACGAGTCAACAGCCCGCTATTTTCAGAAGGTAATAACACCTTAGTATTCAGGCTTTACACGATTAGAAAATGAGATGTATAATCGTTTATTCGTTTTAATTTTATACTTTTGTGCAAAACATGTATTTAGCACAATAAAATTGAAGCATTATGAAATATCCGGTTGGCATACAGACATTCGAAAAGATAATTGAAGGAAAGTTTGTCTATGTTGATAAAACAGATTTGGTATATTCTTTGGTGAAGGAAGGACAAATATATTTCTTGAGCCGTCCCCGACGCTTCGGAAAAAGTCTGTTGCTCTCTACACTTCGAGCTTATTTCGAAGGCAAAAAGAATCTGTTCGCAGGTCTAAAGATTGATGTTTTGGAGCACGACTGGCACGTTCATAAGGTATTTCATTTCGATTTTAATGGCACTAATTTTTCGGAGCCTAATGCTCTGAACATGAAAATCGAAGGCTATCTGCACGATTGGGAAAAAGAATACGGAATAACTCCGGAGGTAGATTTTAATTTGGGTTCTCGTTTCAACCGCATCCTACAAGCCGCTGCCGAACATACAGGACGAGGCGCTGTAGTCTTAGTCGATGAGTACGACAAACCACTGCTCGATGTACTAGAGAAAGATCCTGAGTTATTGGAGCAGAATCGTGAAATTCTTAAATCATTCTATTCCGTATTCAAACAAGCCGATGCTTCACTCCGTTTCGTTTTCCTTACTGGTGTTACAAAATTCTCGCAAGTAAGCGTGTTCAGTGGTTTCAACCAGCCGCTTGATATCAGCATGACCGAGAAGTTTGAAGCCCTCTGCGGTATTACTGAAGAAGAATTACATACACAGTTTGCTGAACCAATCCGCAAAATGGCGGAATCTGATGGATGCACAGAAGAAGAAATTCGTCAGAAACTGAAACGTCATTATGACGGTTATCATTTCAGCAAGAATATGGCTGATATCTACAATCCGTTCAGCCTCTTGAATGCCTTTTATAATAATGATGTCCGCGATTATTGGTTTGCTAGCGGAACGCCTTCTTACTTGATTCGCTTGATGAATCATTTTCATGAGGGCATTGATGAACTTACCAATAAATTCTATCTTCCGGATGAATTCATCAACTATAAAGCCGACGTGGAATATCCTTTGCCGATGATTTATCAGAGCGGATATCTTACTATTAAGGATTACGATAAGGAATCGAATCTTTTCTTGCTCGACTTCCCAAACAATGAAGTAAAAAGCGGCTTCTTGGCTATGGTTGATACGAAGGGTTACGCTCGTCCGTACGAAGCGGATGCTCGCCAAGTATATAAGATAGGTGTAAACTTCTCTTCCGAGACCGGGACTATAGAAGAATGGGAGAGTAAGTGAAAGCGTTTTTCAATATAAATGCTTACTTTTGCGCCGAATTACTCTAAGAACTTATGGGAATAGTTACTTTTATAAAGAAATGGACACTGTTGTGTGCCCTTTTGTTCGGAACAATTGTATATCTGCTGTTTTCTGAAATACCCATGTTGCAACCTATCGGATATGCCGTGGGACCTTGGTGCGTAGACCTTGTGCCGTATGTTATCTTCGCCCTGCTCTACGTAACATTCTGCAAAATCGATATGGAGAATATGCGCCCACGTACTTGGCACTTTTTGTTGCAATCCATAAGAACAGCGCTTTCAGCACTCTTTGTACTGCTTATCTACCTGTTTGGTGATGCCAACGCAGATACCAAGATAGTACTCGAAGGATGCTTCATCTGTTTTATATGTCCCACAGCGGCAGCGGCAGCGGTAGTTAGCGAAAAACTCGGCGGCAGTATCGCCTCGCTTACCGTTTATACGCTGATAGCCAACATTGTGACGAGCATAATCATACCGTTCTTCTTCCCGATGGTAGAGAAAGGCACTGACATCACCTTCCTTTTCGCCTTCTTCATGATTCTGAAGCGAGTAGTATCCGTGTTGCTTCTTCCGTTGTGCCTTGCCTTGCTTACACGTCGCTATTTGCCAAAACTTGCAGCGCAGATAAAGAAATTCAAAAATCTGGCCTTCTATATGTGGGCGTTTAATCTTACAATAGTTACAGGCATGACCGTGCATAACATTATGGAAGCCCAAGTAGGTGGTTGGACTCTCGCACTTCTTGTTATCCTTCCGCTTTTCATCACTCTCATACAGTTTAGTATAGGCAAGTGGGTAGGAGGTTTCTACGGCGAAAGGGTTAGTGCCGGACAAGCTCTTGGTCAGAAGAATACCATAGTAGGTATATGGCTCACCGTAACTTTCTTGAATCCGGTGGCTGCCGTAGCGCCCGGCGCATACGTGCTTTGGCAGAATCTGGTGAACTCATGGCAGATTTGGTGCAAAGAGAAGTATGGTTATTTGAAGTGGTAACTGTGTAATCGATAAAATTCATAAACACAACTCCAAGCATAAAATTGTCAATATCTTCACCAACAAACACTTTAAGTCCTTGCCAAATACCTTCAACAGATGCACCAGTGTAATTTGGTGAGAATGGTATGGGAATGTTCATATGAGGATAGAATGGGCTAAGTTTGACGAGAGAATTTGGCGATGTACTTGTAACATCGCAGATTATAGCATTGGGGTATTGTTTCTTTATGCTATCAAGTTTTCTCCTTTTTGATACAATGTAAATCATATTCTCTAAATTGTATGGGAAGACCTTGGTGATATTTTTACATTTTCTATGACTCGGCATAGGGCTCTCGTTCTCAGAACACATCTTAACTCATTATGATGTATTACATGATGTTTCAACAAGTATTCTAATGAGTCTTTTTATATTCCTCTTTTGTGACTATTCCTTCTTTTGCTAATTCTGGAGATTCAGCAGTCTTGCAAAAAATCCAATGGATAACAGGCTTACCTCCATATGAGGATGAATACGCTTGCTTTAAAATCCATCCACGGTCTACCATATAATTGGCAGCATCGACCATGCTGTTAAATTTTATCTCAGCACCATCCTCGTCAACAAATTTCAATTTACTACTTAGGTCACCCCACATGTTATACGATGCCTTTTCACCGAAGTCAAAGACAATCTTGAGTCCAGAGGTTAATTCCTTTTCTATACCCTTCACCTCACAGTAATACAACTTCTTTTGTGCGAGTGACAATAAAGCCACGCTACACAACAACAATGATAATACTATTCGTTTCATTGTTCTTCTCCTCAAATACAAATCATACAATACTAAGCTGATATAAATCAGCCACATATCTATTGATTTCTTCTTTTGACCGTAAGCCTAAAAGTGTATTCTTTTGCTCCTTAGACATCGGATATATGCCAAAGTTTTTGACGTAGTTCTTGGCATACGCATAGTAATTTGCAGAATAAGGCTTGCTGGAATTTTTTATGTAATAGTCAAACACATCAGACTCCAAAAGTCTCTTCATAACTTTAAGCTCACGAACATCATCACAAAATATAGCATAACCACAATACATCAATAAGTCCTGTTGCTCAGAAATAACGAAATGTGGTTTGTCTGACATATATGGGAAATACATTCTTATACCATGATCGTTGATTGCCTGAGTTCTACCAAAGGCATACCATGCAGGATAATCACCCTGACCTTTGTCACGCATATCAAGAGTTTCTTTGTAACTTGCCAAATATGAATAGGCACAGGGGAAGTGCTCCTGCATATATGTCTCGCTATATACAGAAGTATTACTATCGTATGGATATATAATCAATTCTTTCTTTGACTCCAACTCATCCTCTGATTTGAGAATATTTGGTTTGATAATATCTCGGCATATATCCTTTTCTATACGATAGTTCTTGCCATCACGACTTATATAATAATACTGACTGTCAGATTTTTCTGCTTTGAAAATAAATATGTCATTAGCCAATGTTGCCAGACCGTTCTTGATAACAAAAGAGTCACCCAAAGACTTGCCTGTGCTCTCAATCTTTGCAATATTCTCCAAGACTGTAGAATCATTTAGATGCCATCCCTTATGATGGTCTAGTGACGAGTAGAGAATATCATTACTTTTCAGTTTCGCGTTATTGATAATATCCTTAGAAGAAACTTTTGCATAAGATATGTTTTCAGAACGCTCGTTACTTGCAAACACAATACAGGTGTAAGCCAGTTTCTTCTTGAAAACAAGCTCCTGACCGAAATTGATAATGCGTATGTTTGTATGGTTGTCTGCGAAGTAGCGTCTCAACGCTCTGGCATTGACTGCCTTGAAGAATGTGTTTACTGTTATATAGCCAAGATGCCCTTCATCGGAAAGAAGACAGAGACCTATCTCAAAGAATGGAATGTACAAATCGGCATTACCACAATTTGAAGTGTTCCATTTCGCAAGATTGGCTTTCGCAGATTCCTCAATATTCTTAGACCTTACATAGGGAGGATTGCCTACAATAATATCTATTCCCTTATTTTCTCTGATTCCAGGCATAGCCTTAAAATCGAAAAGAAGAGAGTCTGCACAATAAAGGTTGAAATCTTTATCCGCAACACATTCCCCATGCAGCAAAGCATTGAGAGCCAACAATATTTTGGCACGTCCAATACTTATTGCACTTATGTCAACTCCATATAAGTGATGATAAATGTCCACAAACGCCATTCCACTTGCAGCGTGTATATATTCCGCAAGCGTAAAAAGGAAAGCTCCGCAGCCACATGAAATGTCAGCACACAAGCATTCACTCAGAGACTTCTTAGTAGACTTGATTATATTGTCCACAATAAAATCCCTAATATATTGAGGTGTATATACTGCACCATTGGCCGTCTTCTTCTCTTGTGGTATTGCGAGTTCAAATATATTGATTACATCCTCAATACCACAATTATCTGCCAACAACTTCACATCTTCTGACAGTTCGCTGTCTGATGGCAAGCAGTATTGAGCCAACAATCCATCGCTCACCGTCAAGTTATGATGGCGAGCAAATGCGTTGACAACGAGCTGATTTAGTCTAAGCTCATTGTCTGTATATCTCTGTATTATCTGATTAGTTATCTTGTCCATAAGGATTCCTGTCGTTACGTACTACTGCATACAGTTCCTGTCGCTCCTCGTCTGTGATATTGTACAATCTATCACAGAGTGAGTCAAGCTGGGTCCATGAACTGTTCAGAGAATTAACAAGTCCGCCAATACGCATTCCGTTGCTGTCCTTTATCTGTTGGTTCAACGTCTCAATGCGTCTTGCAATTATTGCCAACTGTTTGATGTCCGCAGTTTCATTCAAGAAAGCATCTTTCGGAACAGGAACAGGGTTAAGGAACTGCTTGTTGAACTTGAAATATCCTCCTTGTTGAGGGTTTGCTATCGAACGAGCCAATGTATTGAAAATCGTAGAGCTGATGATTGCAGACAAGGCGTAGAGCTGGTCTTCTGTTCCGTTTGGAACTTGGATAAAGAACATATTTGCGTTATCGCAATACACATGAGTATCCGTGATTACCGCAGCCTGAGGATATTGCGCAGTCATAGGCACTACAATCTTTTGATAGACAGCACCATGGTTGTTAGCTCTTGTAAACAAATGCCAGTGGTCATTCATATTATAATTGCCATTCTTCTGTGGCAAAGATTCCACAGCATCGAGTATCTGATTCTTATGGCGGTTCAGATATTCGGTAGCCCTTGGGTATGTTGTTGCCATATCAGACATTGATAATTCCGTAACATCACCATTGTCAGACACCTCATAAGGGAATAGAGCGTATGTTGTATAGTCCCGTTTTGTCAAAGGTGCAAAATGTTCGTTGCAAATTAAAGGCTTACAAGCATCCAGTTCTACACAGATATTTTCGTCTATTGCGGAATGACCATAGATAAGTCCATTTGCAACTGAATCGGTAATTATCTGAAAAGCGTTGTTCCATAATACTTGGAGACCGACCTTTACATTACATACATCTGCCAGTGTGCCAATGCTGTTAGTCAGATGATTACGGATTGCATTTAGTCGTACGTTCTCAAAGTTCCAAGGTGTGGCAGACAACACATCACATGGCATATACTCCACATGGTCTGTTGCAGAACTCTCATACTTCACTTGTGCATTGTTGTCTTTGTTGGAATCGCATACCATTATTGCCACATAAGTGATACGTCCTTTAAAGAGGTCTGTCTCCTCAAAGTCATAGATACTGTGAAGCGTTTTATTATCAGTCAGAAGTTTTCTGATACCCTTTCCGTAGTCAGTCTTGAAAAAACGTTTCTGTATGATGTACCCCAATCTGCCTGTCTCGTTAAGCAGTCTCATTCCTTGTTCTATGAATGGGATTGCAAGGTCTATTTTGCCATTTCTACTTGAGACAAATGTGTCTTTGATATACATTGCCATGTGTGGCAAAGACACATTGTAGTTCTTCACCTCTACATACGGCGGATTACCAAGAATTATGTCAAAGCCCCCATTGGCAAATACCTCAGGATAAGAGTTTCGCCAATCAAAAGAGTTTGTTGCTTGTAACTCTATAAAATTCTCACTGAGTGCAGGATACTTTTGCTCAATATCCGAACCTACCAATGAGTTGCCACACTTGATATTGTTTCCGACTCCATGCAGAATTTGTGAGCCTAGCAAACCAACATCCTCGAAGTCAAGAGAATTATAGTCATCTATCATCTTTAGTGATAATGACATTTTTGCAACATCTACAGCTTCTGGGTTGATGTCTACACCATAGATACAGCTGTTAATAATGGCTCTGCGTCCTTCAATAGTGAGCATTGGATGGTCTTTGATAATAGCTAACCTATTATCAAACACTTGTCCTTCTGTAATCTTTTTTATAACTTGGGATGCAAGAAAATCATATGCTCCAACCAAGAACACACCACTTCCGCAAGCAATGTCTGCAATTTTCAGATTCAACAATTCTGTTATTGACATAGAGTCAATAACATCTGTAGGCATGGTACATTCAATAACCTTATGTACTAGCATTTCTGGAGTGGTCACTGCGCCATTACTTTTCTTAAACTCCTCTTTTAATTGGTCTGATACTACACCATTATTCAACACCAATCGGTAGCCTAAGAACAAATCATAGATGTCGCTTAATGTCTTGACAGGTATAACATCAAATCGATACGGAGAAGGGTAATAAAGCTTTGATACGAAATCGCCTAATGTGTCGTTGTCAACCACCAGTGATTGTAGAGGGTTGATTCTATTGAACATAGGGCCATCATAGTGTTCATAAAACTCAAAATATGAACTGTTCTTGAAGCGAGTCCAAAAGTCATCGTTCACGTAATCCTGAAGTAATCCCTCTTTCTCCAAGCCTTTTGATTCACAGACTCGGATAAAAAGTATTCTATTGATTATAGTCTGAACGAAGGAACTTACTAAATCCAAATCCTCATATCTATTATTACGGATTATAGACTCTGCCAGTTTTATTCTGATTTCTCCAAGAAATCTAGAAAAGTTATAATCAAGAGATTCCTGCTCGCTATGAGAGTATTCTAGTTTTTTCGTAATGATGTTCTCACGGAGTAAGAACATGTGTAGAATTTCGTAATTGTCAACGTATTCGGTACTGTCGTAGAAACGAAGTCTTGCGACATTTGCATCATCATCTACACGAGGCATACACTGACAGTCATATATAGCCAGCGTGTCAAAGTTTGTGACAATAGAATACTGCGCTCCAACAGACCATCCGTATGAGCGTATTTGAAATGCTACACTTTTATCATTCTTTATATCCACATCAAGGCTTTTCGCATCAACGAATGCCAATGCTACATTGCCATTGACTAAAGTATAATCAGGACGTGTATTGGTTGAGCCTATATCATGGAGGCGTTGACGCTCATCTTTCCCTAATGTATGTTCAGTAAGGACCTGATGGGTGTTTTGTACATCCCATCCAAATATAGCCAACAATTCGTCTATCCAAGCACGCATAGTTGCTTCTGAAGACTTATTCAAGCCCCCATCAGTTTTTAGTTGCTGAAATCTATCAACAAGCTGTATCAAAGAGTCTTTTGTGTTCATAACTTAAACTGTAATAGAACTACTTTTAGAATACGCTGGCATTTCTTCTGCCACCATTGCTATAACCTGACCTGCTGTGTCCTCGTCATTGAGTATGGAATAAACCTTGTCTGCTAACCAGTACTTAATAAGGTCATTGGGATTACACCCATATATCTCTGCCAGTTTGCACACCAATTCACGCTTCATTAAACGCTCACCTTTTTCAAAGCGATTGTATAAAGCTACATCAATCCCGAGCGATGCAGATAATTGTCGTTGGGTCAGTCCGTCAGCTTCACGAAGCGACTTGATTTTCTCTGTAAATTTCATATTCAAGCAATTGTTGACTGTATTTGACAACAAAATTGATATATTTCATTGAAATCTCCAAATAAATCTAAGAAAACATTGTCGGAAATTGTCAACAAGGCGTTATAACACGTAATTTGAAAACATTTAATCGGTATTTTGAATTGTTTTAAGGCACACAACAAAATGACAGAATATGAAAATTTCCGTTGTTTCCCACGTTAAGAGATGTTAAGCAGATATTTGCATTTTGGGGTTTTAGAAAATTATGTTTCCAGTTTGTTTCTTTTGTCAAATGAAAGAATGCGATAAGTCGAACAACTTATCGCATTCTTTCACTCTACCATTCGTATTCTTTTAATTTTTCATCGCAATGTTTTCTTACCCCATTCAGAAGGTGTTGTAGAGCCGTTTTTTATTCAAAATCTCCCATTAACCATTTTAGGGCATTAATTCTTTTGATGCCATTGTAATCGGCTGTAGGGTCTTCGTCTAGAGTAAGTATAAACTTAGGATATTGGTCGTTTATTTGTTGCAAAGAAGCCAATTCACGTTTTAAGGTAGCTTCGTCTCTAACGGTAGCCGCTACTTGATAATACGTGATGTCATTTTCATCAATTGCAACGAAATCAACTTCTAAGTCATCCACCTTTCCGATATATACTTTCTTCTGGCGATGAAGCAATTCCAGATAAACTATGTTCTCTAAGATGCGGCCTGCATCGAAAGAGCGTGAACCCAGAAGCATTCTTCTCAAGCCTATATCTACAAGATAATACTTGCCTAGCGTTTTAAGTAATTGCTTGCCCTTTATGTTGAATCTTTTGGCCTCGTACACGAAGAAAGTTTCGCAAAGAGATGTCAGGTATCGTTCTACTGTTTTCTGATCAATTTTTCTGCCGTCGGCTGTCATGATATCAGCAATGCGCTTGGTAGATAACATGTTGCCTATATTATCAGCCGTGAAACGGATAACACTTTCCAGCATCATTACATCAGACAGTTTCTTTCTGCTCATTATGTCTTTCACTACAATGGTGTTATATAAGCCATTTAGGTAGTCGCTGATTTCTGATGCGGTGTCTAACTCAAGAGTGTAAGGGAAACTGCTTCTTGTGATGTAATCCATATAAACCTTGGGGAGATTGTCGGTCTCGCCAACGCCTTCTACATACTCTCTAAATGAAAGCGGAAGCATGGCGATTTCTACATATCTTCCTGATAACAATGTGGCGATTTCGCTTGATAACATATAGGCGTTCGACCCCGTAATATAAAGATCTACCGTTGGCTTCAAGTTGAGACTGTTTATTATGTCAGGGAAATTCTCTACATGCTGTATTTCGTCAAAGAAGAAATAAGTCATTTTATCTTGAAGTATCAATGGCTTGATATAAGAGTATAGACGGTGCGGATCACGAAGCTCATAGAAATCGTAATCTTCAAAGTTTAGATAGATGATTTGATTATCGTTTACACCTTGCGCTTTAAGCCAGTCACGATAAATCTCCATTATTGTTGACTTACCGCAACGACGAATGCCTGTTATCACTTTTATAAGTTTCTTGTCTTTAAAGGCAATTAGCTTATTAAGGTATTCTGTTCTTTCTATTCGTTTCATATCACTTTATTATTCTCTGGTTCTATATTTGCTGCTAATATACGATTTTTTTAGGCATGAGCGTCCTAAAACTTCAGTAAATAAGAAAGTTTTAGGACGCTCATGCCTAAAACTTCTAAAAAATGGAAAGTTTTAGGACTCTATGCCTAAAACTTTTTGCACTGACAATGGCGCATAGAATTACTGCATGATTGAAAATAATCTGCCCAAAGGGGTGATTTCTCAAAATTTATTACTACTTTAGTCGAGTCTGACGAAGATTCATAAACTTTTATCTGCAACACTAAGTTAAGTGAATCTTCTGATATGGCCCCCTCATTTTAATTGTATAGTTTTAAAAGTGTTGCGTAATTAAGTATTTAAAAGTAAAATGAATCCCTTATTTAAAACAGGTTTGTTTGGATTATCATTGGCAAGTATGATTTTAGCGTCATGCTCGTCGGGTAAGACCATTAAGGCAGACTATGATGTAGTGCCTTCTCCACTTGAAGTTCTTGAAACCAATCAGTCAGCTTTCCTGCTGAAAAATGGTGTTTCTGTTTATTACCCCAAAGGTAATGAAATGATGAAAAGAAATGCCGAGTTCCTTGCTTCGTATGTTAAGGAACAGACTGGCATCGACCTTAAAATACAGGAAGGAGACGACGCTGACAATGGAATTCTCTTGAAGTTAGGACTGGAAGCTGAAAATCCTGAGGCATATAAACTTAATATAAAGAACGACAAAATAGTTATAAGCTCGCCTACAGAAGCAGGTGTGTTTTATGGTATTCAGACACTGCGCAAGTCTGTATCAGTGCACGAAGGCTCCAACATTGAATTGCCATCGGCAGAAATATTCGACTATCCAAGATTCAGCTATCGTGGTATGATGCTTGACGTAGGTCGTCATTTCTTTACAATGGATGAAATCAAAACTTATATAGATATACTTGCGCTACATAATATAAACCGTTTCCATTGGCATCTGTCTGAAGACCAAGGATGGCGTATCGAGATTAAGAAATATCCGAAGTTGACTGAAGTAGGAGCTTATCGTAAGGAAACTGTTATAGGACATAATTCGGGCAAGTACGACGGCAAGCCTTACGGTGGTTTCTATACCCAGGAACAGGCAAGAGAGATTGTAGAATATGCTGCCCAGAGATATATTACTGTTATTCCTGAGATTGACTTACCCGGACATATGCTTGGTGCTTTAGCTGCATATCCTGAATTGGGATGTACTGGCGGTCCGTATGAAGTGTGGACTCATTGGGGTATATCGGACAATGTTTTATGCGCCGGAAACGACAAGAGCATTAAGTTTATACAAGATGTATTGTCTGAAATTATAGATATATTCCCCTCGGAATACATTCATGTGGGAGGTGATGAATGTCCTAAAACCCAGTGGGCGAAATGTCCTAAGTGTCAGGCCAAAATAAAGCAGTTAGGTTTGAAGAGTGATGCTAAACATACTAAGGAAGAGCGTCTTCAGAGCTATGTTATCAATGCAGCCGAGAAATTCCTTAACTCAAAAGGTCGTCAGATGATAGGTTGGGATGAAACACTTGAAGGCGGATTGGCTCCGAATGCTACAGTTATGTCATGGCGTGGTGAAGGTGGTGGAATTGAAGCTGCCAAACAGAAGCATGATGTTGTTATGACTCCTAATACATACTTGTATTTCGACTACTATCAGTCGAAGGATACTGATAACGAGCCTCTGGCTATTGGCGGTTATCTTCCTGTAGAGCGTGTATATAGCTATGAGCCGAGACCTTCTTCTCTTACTCCTGAAGAACAGAAATATATAATCGGTGTTCAGGCTAATCTTTGGACAGAGTATGTTCCCGAATTCAGCCAGGCAGAGTATATGGTTCTTCCTCGTATGGCAGCTCTTTGTGAGTCGCAGTGGTGTGCGCCCGATAAGAAAAACTATAATGAGTTCCTTCAGAGACTTGTAAGACTTGCTGATATTTACGAACTTAAGGGTTGGAATTACGCGAAGCATATTTTTAATGTGATGCTTGCTCTGACTCCGGATACTGAAAACGGTACACTCGATGCTTCTGTTCGTACTATAGATAATGCGCCTGTTTATTATACTCTTGATGGTACTGAACCTACAGAGAAGTCTCAGAAATACACTGAAGTGGTTAAGATAAACGAGCCTTGCATTTTGAGAACTGTAGCGATACGCCCTAATGGAAAATCGAATGTTACCACAGATACAATTTCATTCAGCAAATCGTCTATGAAGCCTATCACAATGCTTCAGCCTATAAATAATCAATATAAGTATGCGGGCGAATCTGTTCTGGTTGATGGATTGAACGGTAATATGAACTATAAGACAGGTCGCTGGCTGGGATTCCACAAGAACGATTTGGAAGCTGTAATCGACCTGAAAGAAGCTACAGAAGTTTCTTCTTTCACAATGCGCTCATTAGTAGAAAAAGGTGACTGGATTTTCGGAACAAGAGGTATCACCGTTTCTGTTTCTGACGATAATAAGACCTTTAAGGAAGTTGCCTCAGAGTCTTATCCGGCAATGAAAGAAACAGATCCAAACAAGATTTACGTTCATAACTTGAAGTTCTCTCCTGTGAAGACTCGTTATGTAAAGGTGAAAGCGTTGACAGAGCACAGCATCCCATCATGGCACGGCGGAAAAGGGAACCCTGCCTTCTTGTTTGTTGACGAACTTACTATTGAGTAATACTGATATTTTTAGGCAACGAAAGTACGTATTTTTTATAAGTGATTGAGAATGAGATAAGTTTTTATCTCATAAAAAGAAGAGGTTACGAATTAGAAATAAACAGAATGTAGCATCCTGCTGTGATTTGCATAACCATCCAAAGAACTCTTTCGGTTGCAAAGGTACGATATTTAATCGGGGATAAAGAATGTTTTAAGATTTTTTATCCTCGATTTTTTGCTTGGGTAAATCTGTTTTTATTAAACCATATTCGTCTCTATTCTTTGCTATTTCCATTTCTATCCATTCAAACATGAGTGGCAAGGGTTCCTGTTTTGAATGGTCTATTTCGTTTGCATATTC
>ULWY01043654.1_pt1 | contig 36085 bp, 35 predicted proteins | sample 1960761 | NCBI WGS metagenome assembly ULWY01 (sample SAMEA4835824, study PRJEB28245) | human gut metagenome | biome: gut microbiome; material: fecal sample | place: Denmark | collected 2008 | reverse complement strand
ACTGCTGGAAGGCATGAATATTGCAGTGATCACGGATGCCGGAACGCCGGGAATCTCGGATCCGGGAGAGGAGATCACGAAGCAGTGCTATGAGGCAGGAATTAAAGTCGTTCCGGTGCCTGGGGCGTGTGCGGCAATAAATGCGCTTGTTGCATCCGGCCAGGCGACCCGACGGTTTGCGTTCGAAGCGTTTCTGCCGATGGACAAGAAGGAACGACAGATCGTGCTTTCGGAGCTTGCGAAGGAGACGCGGACGATGGTTGTCTATGAGGCACCCCACCGGTTGAAGCGTACAATACAGGAGCTGCTCGATGTGCTGGGCGACCGGTCGGTTACTATCTGCCGGGAAATCACGAAGAAGCATGAGACATTCCGGAAAACGACGCTGAAGGAGGCGCAGGCGTTCTATGAGTCGGAAGAACCGAAAGGGGAATGCATCCTCGTGATCGAAGGGCTGTCGTGGGAGACGGTTGAAAAGGAAGCGCAGCGCAAGTGGGAGGTAATGAGCATCGAAGAACATCTTCAGATGTACATGGAACAGGGAGTAGAGAAGAAAGAAGCAATGAAGCTGGTCGCAAAGGATCGTGGTATCTCAAAACGCGAAGTGTATGCGGCAAGTGTAAGGGAGGGTAATGCAAAATGAGAAAGTTAAAGAAAAACGTATTGGCGTGGCTGCTCACGCTGGCACTTGTGTTGAGTGTGGTGGCCGTGGTTACACCGGAGAAGAAGATGGAGGCAGCGGGATCCACCCCGGTTGCACTGCATGGTCAGTTATCGGTGAGCGGAACGCAGCTTGTGGATCAGTATGGACAGGCATTTCAGATTCATGGTGTCAGCACCCATGGCCTGCAGTGGTATGCGCAGTATAACAACAAATCGGCATACCAGACTCTGCGTGATGACTGGAATGTGAATGCAATCCGTCTTGCCATGTATGTGGAAGAGGGCGGATATATGTCGAATCCTTCGAAGATGAAGCAGGAAGTAAATAAGGGTGTATCCTATGCGACAGAGCTTGGTATGTATGCAATCATTGACTGGCATGTGTTAAATGGGAATACTTCGAATCCGAAGAATTATCAGAGTCAGGCGAATGCGTTCTTCACCGAGATGGCGCAGAAATATGCGAACTATAATAATGTAATCTATGAGATCTGCAACGAGCCAAACGGATGCAGCTGGTCCGATATCAAGTCCTACGCAGAGTCTGTGATCGCGACGATCCGCAGATACGATAGTGATGCGGTCATCATCGTTGGAACACCGACCTGGTCGCAGCTTGGAAGTCAGGGACACACCTATGAGCCGGCAGATGATCCGATCCGCGGGTATAGCAATCTGATGTATGCATTTCATTTTTACGCATCGGATAACGACCATAACCGCTGGCTGACAAGTAAGATCGGCACAGCAATCAGCAAGGGTCTTCCGGTATTCGTCTCTGAGTTTGGACTTTCACAGGCAGACGGAAATGGTAACGTGGACCTGACAAAGGCAGCAGAGTGGATGAAACGATGCGATGATTATAAGGTAAGCTACTGTGTATGGAGTCTGTCGAACGATTATCGAAGCTCATCCCTGATCAAGAGCAGCTGTTCGAAGACGAGCGGCTGGTCGGTCGATGATCTGACGACTGCCGGACAGTATATCCGGAATTATTACCGGAGCAAGGTAGAGACAAGTGTGGTCAACAACCCGACTGTTTCGAATATGGCAAGCAATATCACTGTTTCATACAGCACACACGTGCAGACGTTCGGATGGCAGCCGGAGGTGACAAACGGCAAGGCATCCGGAACAACCGGCAGTGCAAAGCGTCTGGAGGGAATCAAAATCCGTGTGAGCGGGGATGCGAACCTTGGTATCCGTTACAAGACACATGTACAGTCATTTGGCTGGCAGGACTGGGCATACGATGGTGCGTTGAGTGGAACAACCGGACTTGCAAAGCGACTGGAAGGTATCTGCATCGAGCTGACAGGTGCCAATAAGGATAAATATGATGTATATTACCGGGTACATGCGCAGAGTTATGGATGGTTAGACTGGAGTAAGAATGGTGAGATGGCGGGAACGGAAGGACTCGCGAAGCGGCTGGAAGCAATCAATATTGCAATCGTGCCGAAGGGGTCAAATCCGGGAATCCCGACGAGTCAGCCGTTTGTATCCGCATATCCCGGACTTGTAAATTATCATACACATGTACAGTCGTTTGGCTGGGAGTCCGGCTGGAAGCGGGACGGACAGACGAGTGGAACAAGCGGACGCGCGAAGCGTCTGGAAGGAATCCAGATTCTTTTGAATAGCAAGATCAATGGCGGTATTGAGTATCAGACACACGTGCAGACCTATGGCTGGCAGGGCTGGGCTGCCAATGGCAGTGTAAGCGGAACAACCGGGCAGGCAAAGCGTCTCGAAGCAATCCGGATCCGCCTGACAGGACAGGCCGCACAGCAGTATGACGTATATTACCGTGTACATGTACAGAGTTATGGATGGTTAGACTGGGCGAAGAACGGTGAGATGAGTGGAACAAGCGGTCTTGCGAAACGTCTGGAGGGAATCCAGATCGTGCTCGTACCGAAGGGAGCCGCGGCACCGGGATCGACAGCGAGAGCCAGCATCACCCGGTAGAATAGAAGGAGGCTTGCTGTATGACGGATACAGCAGATTAGAATGAAAGACAAAAAACATCTGGTACAATTGATACTTGCGATTATTACGTTTACGGTACTTCTGATATTTGTAGTGAATCATCTGCATATTATAAGCGGATTTTTCGGTATGGTTTTTTCTGTGCTGCTTCCGTTTTTGATCGGATGCGGGATCGCGTTTGTGTTGAATATTCCGATGCGTGGAATCGAACAGGGAATCTTCAAGAATGAAAAAAACCGCCTGTACCGGTTCCGGCGCCCGATCAGCATGGTGCTTACGTATATCGCGGCATTGCTTTTTATAGCGCTTGTGATGTTTGTAGTTGTACCAGAGGTTGCGGATACGGTTGGAAAGGTGAAAGAGCTTCTGCCCGGATTTGTAAACCGGGCGAAGGAGCTTGCACTTGCATATACAAAGAATATTCCGGCAATATCGGAGAAGATTGCGGGCATTGAACCGGATTTTGACCAGATATTTTCGTTCTTCAATGATAACGGCGGAGAGATCATGTCGGCGACGGTTTCTATTTTCTCATCCATCATTGGAACCGTCATAAATATATTTATCGGGATTATTTTTTCCGCATATATTCTGGCACAGAAAGAGAAGCTCGGCAGGCAGACGAAGCTTGTTATCTATGCGTTATTCAAGGAAAAGCAGGCAGATGAGCTGATGGTGTTCGGTAAGATAGCAAGTACGACGTTCTCCAAGTTTTTTACCGGACAGTTCCGGGAGGGTATCATCCTCGGCATCATGTTTATGATTGCGATGGCAATCGCGGGCATACAATATCCGCTTACGATTGGCGTTCTGATTGCATTTACGGCATTGATACCGGTGTTTGGTGCATTTATCGGACTTTTTATCGGATGCTTTCTGCTTCTGGTTGTTGACCCGAAGCAGGTGCTGTGGTTTGTGTTATTGTTCTTTATTTTACAGTTTATAGAGAATTATTTTATCTATCCGAAGCTTGTCGGCGGAGACATTAATCTGCCCGCGATCTGGGTGCTTCTGGCTGTGATTGCCGGCGGAGACCTGATGGGTGTGGTCGGAATGTTTATCTTCATTCCGCTTGTGTCTGTGCTTTATGCATATTTCCGGTCAATTGTGTACCGGAGAATAAAAAAACGGGAGATTAATGTTGATGACAAACAGGTGCCGGACGATGTAGTCCCACTTGAATCGACAGGCAGGCGGCTTTTTGCAATGAAATCAAAAGTCGAAAAAACGGACAGTAAAAAACAAAACAAGGAGATGTAACAACATGTACAAAGAAGTACCGGGACTCGTTTTATATCGTGATTTAGGGCAAGACAGTATCTTATATTCCATGGCGGATATTTTTGAGGCATGGGAGAAGAAGACGAGTACCAAGGAGGAATTGGTCACGCGGATTTACCAGCAGATCAAGCGGATTTTGGATGTGGCAACAAGCTATGGTTTCAACCGGAATCTGTGGCAGGATTATCTGGCGTTTTTGCTGATCACAAATGAGAATTCATTTACGCTTACCTGCGAGAAGGTTGGCGCAGGAGATGGCTCAGTCAATGCATTTGCCAAAAATGATTATGCAATCTTCAAGCGGTTGTTCCATTTTGATTTTGCACCGATTGAGAAGGATCTTGGCATTGACTGTTTCACAACAATCACGAATTACAAGTCACTGCCGAAGAAGGAACAGATGTATAACCAGAATGTCAGTGAGAAGGTGCGTGATATCAGCGACCGTGTCAGCGAGGCAGAAAGTGTCGATGAGATCTTTGACATCATGACAGCGTTCTACAAGCAGTATGGAGTCGGGATGTTCGGGCTGAATAAGGCGTTCCGTATCCGCCATGACGATGGGAAGGATCTGGAATTTATCGCGATCAACAACACAGATAAGGTGATGCTCGATGACCTGATCGGGTATGAGATCCAGAAGAAGAAGCTTGTGGATAATACAGAGGCATTTGTACAGGGAAGAAAAGCGAACAACTGTCTGTTGTTTGGTGACAGCGGTACGGGTAAATCGACCAGTATCAAGGCGATCATCAACCAGTATTATGAGCAGGGACTGCGCATGATCGAGATTTACAAGCACCAGTTCAAGGATCTGTCAGCCGTGATCTCACATGTGAAGAACCGGAATTATAAGTTTATCATCTATATGGATGATCTGTCGTTCGAGGAATTTGAGATAGAGTATAAATATCTGAAAGCGGTGATCGAGGGCGGACTTGAGACGAAGCCGGACAATGTGCTGATCTATGCGACCTCAAACCGTAGACATCTGATCAAGGAAACGTGGAATGACCGGGATGATGTGGAGACCGATAACGGCATGCACCGTTCCGATACGATGCAGGAGAAGCTTTCTTTGGTCAACCGGTTTGGTGTGACGATCAGTTATTCGCGTCCGTCAAGAAATGAGTTTAATGATATCGTACTGGGACTTGCGAAGAAGCATCCGGAGATCGGGCTTACCGAGCAGGAGCTTCTGGCGGAGGCAAACAAGTGGGAGCTTTCCCATGGCGGTGTGTCCGGACGTACTGCCCAGCAGTTCATGAATTATCTGTTAGGAAAAGCATGATGTTATTTTAATCCGGATCTGATTGAGCGAAGATTGCTCTGGATTGTTTTGCCGGATAGGGAAGTGAGCGAATCCGCGTTCCCAATCAGGAGGTCGATGCGGTTTATATCATGTTTTTTGGCATAAAGGGTTGCAAGCATCGTATAGCTTGTAGTAATATCAGAGCCAATAGAAATTGCAAATGACAGAAACTTCTCAGCGTCGTCCGGCCGGTCTGCTTCGAGAAGCGATGCACCGATCTTGTTTAAGAGCATGATGAGTGATGTGTAGGCATCGTCGCAGTCAGATAATGCTGTGAGATTGGCGGGACCATACATCAGCTTTAGTTCTGTGTTGGTGTACATGGAAAGATTCAGTATTTTCACAGATGCCAATGCACGCAGTTTTTCCGCAAGTGCGGAATAGCCGCATGCGGACAGTGCGTCAAGCGGAAGCTCGCCCAGAGGGATTTCTACATAAGGAAGTGCAGAGATGTCTGCCTTGCGCACGGAATTCGCCCTTGATTCCTGGTCGAGGAACTCCTCATGGCTTTGACCATGTGTTTTCTTAAACCGGGAGACATTCCGTGAGACAACGTAGCATAATGCCAGAAATGAACAACAAATGATAATTGTAATATAATGCATAAAATATTCCTTTCAGGAGGTAAAATCCATGTTATTTGATTTCAGTAACAAGAAGAAGACAAAGAGAATTGCGGCAATCATCTGTGGTGTGCTTGTGTTCGCCATGGTAGTTGGATTGCTTGTATCTGCTTTGTAAATATCATTATCAGTATAAACATAAAACAGGAGGTAGACAAGATGAGAAATGAAATTTTGAAGCTGCTCGAAACCGACAGCAGACTGACAGTGAAGGATATCGCCGCGATGATCGGCGCGGATGAGGCCGCGGTGGAAGCGGATATTAAGGCGATGGAAGACGAGAGCATCATCTGTGGATACCATACTATGATCGACTGGGATAAGGTTGGCGAGGAAATGGTAACAGCCATGATCGAAGTCAAGGTTACACCACAGAGAGAAGCGGGATTCGACCAGATTGCGGATCGTGTCAGAAATTTCGATGAAGTTCATTCGGTCTATCTGATTGCGGGTGCGTATGACTTTATGGTTGTTATTCAAGGAAGGACATTGCGGGAGATTTCGCATTTTGTATCCGAGAAGCTGGCAATCATCGAGGATGTTATTGCAACATCCACGAATTTTGTGCTGAAAAAATACAAAGACCACGGTGTTATTTTCCAGACACCAAGTCAGGACGAAAGGTTGGTAATCGCACCGTGAGAAATCCATTGTCAAAAACGATAGAACAGATTAAACCATCTGGAATCCGGAAGTTCTTTGACATTGTAAGCGAGATGCCGCATGCAATCTCACTCGGTGTTGGTGAGCCGGATTTCGATACACCTTGGCATGTTCGGTCTGAGGGTATCCGTTCGCTGGAAAAGGGACGGACATTTTACACCTCGAATTCCGGACTGATTGAGCTGCGTCAGGAAATCTGTAAATGGTATCAGAGAAAATATAACGTATTATATAATTACAAGAACGAAGCGCTGCTGACGGTCGGTGGCAGTGAAGGAATCGATGTGGCGCTTCGTGCCATGCTTGATCCGGGGGACGAGGTTATCATCCCGGAGCCTTGCTATGTATCCTATGTGCCTTGCGTACAGTTAATCGGTGCTGTGCCGGTTACGATTGAACTGAAAAATGAGAACCGGTTCCGTCTGACACCGGAGGAGCTGCTTGCGGCAATCACGGATAAGACGAAGATTTTGATTCTTGCATTCCCGAGCAATCCGACAGGTGCAGTCATGACGAAGGAGGATCTCGAACCGATTGCGAAGATCTGTCAGGAGAAGGATATCTATGTGATCTCCGATGAGATCTATTCCGAGCTTACATATGGCGGCGAGAAGCACTGTTCGATTTCATCCCTGCCGGGCATGAAGGAGCGGACGATCGTCATCAACGGTTTTTCCAAGGCGTATGCGATGACCGGATGGAGACTTGGCTATGCACTTGCCCCGGAGGTAATCGCACACCAGATGACGAAGATCCATCAGTTCGCAATTATGTGTGCGCCGACGACGAGCCAGTATGCAGCCATCGAGGCAATCAAGAATGGCGATGCGGATATCGAGAAGATGTGCAAGTCGTATGACCAGAGACGCCGGTTCCTGCTGAAGAAGTTCGAGGAAATCGGACTTCCGTGCTTTGAGCCGCATGGTGCATTCTATGTGTTCCCATGCATCAAGGAGTTTGGCATCACGAGTGATGAATTCGCAACGAGACTGCTCCGTGAGGAAGAGCTGGCAGTTGTGCCGGGCACTGCATTTGGTGACTGTGGCGAAGGCTTCCTGCGTATCTCCTACGCATACTCGATTGAACAGCTCAAAGAAGCAATGGGAAGATTAGAGAGATTTATTGGACGATTAAGAGAGCAAAAGACATGTTAAATATTGTATTACATGAGCCGGAAATGCCGGCAAATACAGGGAATATCGGGCGTACCTGCGTGGCAACGGGGGTACGTCTGCATCTGATCGAGCCGCTGGGATTTTTACTAAATGACAAGATGGTGAAGCGCGCGGGACTGGATTACTGGGATCGTCTGGATGTAACACGCTATGACGATTACAACGACTTTCTGGCGAAGAATCCGGGCGCGAAGGTGACAAAATCAAAGCAGAAATACACCGATGTGAAATACGAAGATGACTGTTTTATTATGTTTGGCGCCGAGAGCAGAGGCATTCCGGAGGAGATCCTGCTTCAGAATAAGGAAACCTGCGTGCGCATCCCGATGATGCCGGGCGAGCGTTCCCTGAACTTATCGAACTCGGTTGGTATCGTGCTGTACGAGGCGTTAAGACAGTTGGATTTCCCGGGATTAGAGACAGAAGGACAGTTGCATCATTATCAGTGGTAGAGATTATGAGACAGGAAAAATGGCTGGATAAGCCGTATTATTCATTGGATGCATATATGAAATACACCTATGGACAGAAGGTGTACAAGATTGCGGTTGACGCAGGGCTTACCTGCCCGAACCGCGATGGTACACTTGGTGGACGTGGGTGTATTTTTTGTAGTGCCGGCGGAAGCGGCGATTTCGCAGTGCCGATCGCGGGGGGGAGCAGGCAGGATGGACAGAATTCGGTTGGTGCTTCGATGACGGATTGTGTGTATGAACATCGGTCACAGAGGAGTTTGCACGGTGGTGCTTCGGCGGATGGCTGCGTGTACGAACACCGGTCGAAGCGGGATTCGCGCGGTGCATCGACAGAGGTTTATCATAAGGAATATGACCGTCGGGGCAGCTGCGTGGATGTGGAGCGCAAAACGCTTGATGTCAGGCGGCAGATAGAACGTGGAATGGCGAAATTCCACAAGAAGGTCGGGGAGAAGTTTGTCATTTATTTTCAGGCGTACACGAACACGTATGGAGATCCGGCATACTTAGAACGCATCTGGCGGGAGGCGTTAGAAGAGGAATCCGTCGTCGGAATCAGCATCGCGACAAGACCGGATTGTCTGGGGATTCCGGGCATATCCATAAGTGAGAAACATGTGGAAACCATAGCAGGGGACAGGCGTCAGGGAACGGAATCTTCCGAGACGGTGATCGGAATTCTTGCAAGACTGCAAAAAGAATACGCTGCGCACGGCAAATTCATCTGGATCGAGCTTGGACTGCAGACGATGCATGAGAAAACAGCGGAATATATCCGCCGGGGATACCCGCGTTCCACTTACGAGACAGCGGTTCACGCACTTGCAGACAACCATATTCCATATATCACGCATATAATCTTAGGTCTGCCCGGCGAGACGGAAGCGGATATGCTTGCGACGGTACGGTATGTGTGTGGACAGCAGGCAAAACCATTTGGAATCAAATTGCAGCTGCTGCACGTGCTGCGTGGTACCGATCTGTATGAGGATTATGCGGCAGGAAAATTCGAAGTGCTGTCCGAGGATGCATATATCGAGCTTGTCATCCGATGTCTCGAAGTCATTCCGGATGATATTGTGATCCATCGTGTCACCGGAGACGGTCCAAAAAATATTTTAGCCGCTCCGCTCTGGTCGGGCAACAAGCGACATGTATTAAATACCCTTCACCAGAAGATGAAAATCGAAAAAAGAGAACAGGGCACATGGGCAAAATAAAAAAGTTTTGCCCATTTTTTCTAGTATTTATGCGGGCTCCCGTAAATGTTCAAATTTTACACTTTACAAATATACACAGGCCATGCTATAGTCGGCTTGTGGTCAAGAATCGTTGTTCTGGCGTAGTTTGGTCACAGTCTAAAAATTAAAACGTTCATAATGTTTTCCAATCATTTGTTTAACCAGTTTTAACAATTTTCAAGGAAATACCCAACAAAGAATTTGCAGAGTTATGTAATTAACTATGCCTTTATTAAGCTCTGTCTTTTTTAGCATTTTTTAGAAAATGAATAAGCCGAAACGAACAAAATGATTGGAAAACTGCATGATATTTACACGTTGACTGAGACGGAAACGGAGGTGCGTGATCTGGAAAATTATATTTGGTTTATGGTTGACGGGTGCGGTCGTGGCGGACCTTAGCACATATAAAATCCCGAACCGGCTCTGCCTGTGTATGGCAGTAAATGGTGTGGCGATGCAGCTGTATCTGCATGGGGCGAAGGGTATGATCGATGCGGGCATTGGAATGGGAATTCCGTTTGCGGTGTTGTTCGTATTATTTGCAGTGCGTGTGCTTGGCGCAGGCGATATCAAGCTGCTCAGTGCGGCAGGGACATTCGTTGGTACAGGTATTGGTTCGGTGCTGCTCTACACCTGCATCTGTGCAGGCGTGACAGCGGTTTTGAAGTTGATCTGGGTTGTGCATTCGAACCGGAAGAAGGAATGCACAGAATGGGGAAAGCAATCTGGCACAGCCGGACTATGGGAGAAGCTTGCCGGAGTGAAAACAGCTACAAGGATGCATATGTCAGTCCCGATTGCGTGTGGGTGTGTGATATATATGATCGCGGTCTGACATAGTACGTGCAGGAGCAGCCTGCGGAAAGGAAGGTTATATGGCATATAAGGTTTGTTTGTTGGATAGTGATTCGGCGTATCAGCGGGCGCTGATGCAATATCTGAATATGCGAGCGGCGATACCGGTGCAGTTATATGCATTTACAACAGCGGAAAGCTATGCTGCCTTCCGGGAAACAGCGGTTCCGGAGCTTCTGCTCGTGGGTGAAGAATATGCGGACTGGACGGATATCTGTCCGGTGTGCGTGCTTGCAAAACAGCGGGAATATACCGGCAGGCAGAAGTTCTTGTTCCGGTATCAGGGTGTGGAGCTGCTCGTCAAAAGCATGTTGGAGATTATAGAGCAGGGACAGAAGAAGACAGTTGATGGTCCGGCGGTATATGCGGTGCATTCTCCACTCGGACGGTGTGGGAAGACGCAGTTTGCAAAGGAGGTATGCAGACGGTTTGCGAAGGGCTTGTATGTAAACTGGGAAGGGATTCCGGAGAGACTCTGTGAATCCACGGATGCCGATATGGGTAACCAGCTTCTCTATTGTCTGAAAAGCAGAAATGAGGCGTATATCACATGGCTGATGGAACAGGGATGTACAGCAATTCCGCCACCGGACGGGTATCTGGATATCCGGCAGATCGAGAAAGCGGATCTCGCATGGTTTCAGGAAGCAATCCGGGAGCATACGGATTACGAAGTGGTGGTATTTGATATTGGAACGATGGTGGTTGGGACGTATGGAATCTTCAGTGCATTTGACCGGGTGATGGTGCCTGTGCTGAATGATCCGGTCTCGATGGCCAAGACAGCGGTTTTTTCAGAGCTTGTAACCCAGGCTTGCGGGCAGATTCCACAGCTCGTGTATGTGCCGATGGAGGGCGGCCCGGTGGAAGAACTTGTGAACAGGTATGTGAGGTAGATATGGAGTTACAGTCGTTGCGTGAAAAACTGAAGATGAATGTAATGGCACGGATAGACCTGACGCGTGATATGGAGGATGCGGAGATTGGCAGGATTATTGACCAATGCATCATGGAGGAGACGCGGGAAGTGTATGTGCCGCTCAAAGAGAAGGTTGGACTGCGGGTGGAACTGTTTAACAGCCTGCGCCGGCTTGATGTTCTTACGGAGCTGCTCGAGGACGAGACAGTCACGGAAATCATGGTTAACAGTGTGGAAGATATCTTCGTGGAACGAGCGGGAGTCATTACCCGGTATGAGAAGGCGTTCTCCTCCGAGGAGCGTCTGCTGACCGTGATCCAGCATATTGTGGGAGACTGCAACCGGAGAATCAATGCAGCCAGTCCAATCGTGGATGCGAGACTGCAGGATGGGTCGCGTGTCAATATTGTGACTCGTCCGGTGTCACTGGGAGGCCCGGTCATCACGATCCGGCGGTTTCCGAAGAGGCGGATTGATATGCAGAGGCTGATCGAATTGGAAAGCCTGGATGCGGATGTCGCGAAGGTGCTTGAGCTTCTCGTGCAGGCGAAATACAACATCTTCATCTCGGGAGGAACGGGATCGGGCAAGACAACTATGCTGAATGTGTTGACGGATTTTGTGCCGAAGGAGGAGCGGATCATCACGATCGAGGATGCGGCAGAATTGCAGATCCGGGGAGTGGAGAATCTGGTGCGGCTGGAGGCACGGATGGCGAATCTGGAAGGTGAAAATGAGATTACGATCAGGGATCTCATCAAGACAAGTCTCCGGATGCGGCCGGACCGGATCATCGTCGGAGAGGTGCGGGATGCGGCAGCTATCGATATGCTGGCAGCGATGAACACCGGACACGACGGATCAATCTCGACCGGGCATGCGAACTCGGCAGAGGATATGCTTCTCAGACTGGAGACGATGGTGTTGATGGGACTTGAGATACCGCTTGTGGCTGTGCGCAGACAGATTGCTTCGGCGGTTGATGTTGTGATTCATGTGAGCCGGCTGCGTGACCGGACACGGAAAGTGGTAAAGATATGTGAGGTAATTGGTATGGAACATGGAGAAATAAAATTAAGTACATTATTTGAGTATCAGGAGACAGGAATGAAGAATGGGCGTGTGCAGGGAGCCATGCGCAAGATACATGATCTGATCCATATGGAGAAGCTGGCAAGTGCCGGCATGGTGGATGTGTTTGAGGAGGTGGTCTGTGGACTATCGTAGATGCACAATGACGGCACAGCACTGGGTGGAGCTTGGGATACAGTGCGTTGGAATCGGTGTACTTGTGAGCGCGCTTGTTTACCGGTCCTGGTGGGGGATGTTCAGCATTTGTGCAGGGGCGCCGTTGCTCTGGCGAAGGGACAGGCGTATATGGATATGGCAGAAGAAAGAACAGCTGAAGCAGGAATTCCGGGAAGTCATGGAGATCGTATCCGGAGGCTTACATGCCGGGTATTCTCTGGAAAATGCGTTTCTGTCAGCCCGCGCGACTGCGGACCGGGAATACCCGCTTATGAGCAGGGAGCTTACATTGCTTGCCAATGGACTTTCCTGTAGAAAAAGGCTGGAAGAGCTCCTGCTTGAATTCGGCAGGAGAAGCGGAGTTCCGGAGATCATGGAATTCGCAGGTTTAGTTGAGACAGCAAAGGTATACGGGGGAAATATCCCCCAGCTGATCCGGCAGATGACGGATAATTTCGCACAGACAGAACAATTAGAGGCGGAGATACAGACGGTGATTGCAGCCAAGCGGTTAGAGGGAAGAATCATGCTTGTAGTTCCATTTGCGATTTTGCTGTATTTCCGGGTTCTGAATCCATCCTATATGCAGGTGCTTTACCACACAATAGCCGGAAGATGCTGTATGACGATCTGTATGCTTATTATTGCAGCGTGTGCCGGGTGGATTGATAAAATAGTAAGAATTGAGGTGTAAAATATGGTGTTTTTTGTTGTGGTGCAGGTCGTGGCGATTGGGCTTGCGATTCTGTCACGGATTCACTTTAGCAAATACAAAGTATGGATCCGGTATGTGGTTGTGATTTTGCTGGTAAGTTCCGTATGTGCACAGGTTTTATATGTACGGGAACAATCTGGTGGTGCAGACAGACAAGCGGTGCTGCCGCGTGCGGATTATGACGGAGAAGCAAGGACAGAAGACATTCAACTATCCATTGATGACAAAGAATACTCGTATGCTATGGAAATAGAACCAAGGGAATATACAGAGGAAGAATTTTACAGACTGGCGGAAAAACAGGGGAACGATCTGGAAGCGGCGATATTGGGAAAAAATCCGGATCCGGAACATGTGACGGAGGATCTTGATCTGCCGGACGAGGATGCGGATGGTGTGTTTACATACACCTGGTGGTCAGACAGACCGGACATTGTAACATCCTACGGGAAGGTGTATTTGGAGGAAATCAAAGATCACGAGGTCGTGATTCTGAGTCTGGAAGTGTCCTACAGTACGTATAAGTACGAGCGGGATTTTCCTTTGGTGATTGTGCAACAGACGCGTAGGAAAGATGCGATAGAGAATGTGCAGGAAATGCTTTTACGGTTAGAACAGGAAACGCGGACAGACAGCAGAGTAACATTGCCGGACACATATGAAAATGTAAAAATCCGGGTCCGGGAGAAGGGGATGCGTCCATCGATGCAGTGCCTTTTCCTCGGAATCATGCTGGCGGGTGCAGTATTTACCGTGTTGTATAGCAGAAACAGGGAACAACAGAAAAAGGATAACGATGCGCTGATTCGGGACTACCCTTTTTTGGTAAACCGGTTGTGGCTGCTGCTTGGAACAGGCATGACAGTACAGATGGGAATCAGGCAGATTATGTCAGAACTGAATGATAACGTGTGTTTAAAGAGAGAATTGGAATATGCAATCCATTGTCTGCAGACAGGCGGTGAAGAATCGCTGGTGTACGAACAGCTGGGGCGGAGACTGAAGCTGCCAGAGTATAACCGCCTGTTCCGGCAGCTCGGACAGCATGTCCGTATAGGTACGAAGGATCTCAGAAATCTGATGGAGTTAGAGATGCAGACGGCCCTCAAAAAAAGGAGGGAGCTTGCAAAGAAAAAAGGAGAGGAGGCATCTACGAAGCTGTTGTTCCCAATGATTGTACTGCTTGCATTGGTTATGGTTTTGATTGTGTATCCGGCAATGACCGGCTTGTAGAAAGGGTGTGATTGATATGACTGCATGGAGACGATTTATGCAGGAGGAAGACGGAATGGGCGTTGTGGAAGTGATATTGATTATCGTCGTACTGATTGCGATGGTAATTATATTCAAGCAACAGATTACAGCGTTAGTGCAGACGATCTGGACGACCATTAACAAAGACGCGAAGAAGGTTTATTCGTAGAAGGTCTGGAGGAGAATATGAATAATAAAGGAAGAATTGTAGTTTTTATGAGTATGATAACCGGCGTATTTCTGGTTTTGATCGTAGTCGTGCTGCAGGTTGTAGTACAGAGCAATGCGAAATCAAAGACTGTGATCGCAGGCAGACTCTCCATATCAGATATAAAAGCCTGCTACAACAGCTATATATTTGAGCATTATCATATTCTCCTCTTTGATACAAAAGCCAGAGGCGGCGAAGCTGGCATCGAGGAACGGCTGACTGGCTATTTCTCGGGAAAGTTAGGTGAAGGTTTTACGGATGTCGAGGCGGCAATCACGGATATGGATATGTTATCCGATGACAGCTATGCGGCGTTTGACGAGCAGATCAGGGATTATGCGGTTTACGGATTGGCAGAAGATGGAATTGCTGCGATCCGCGAGAAGACAGGCGGACAGGATGGGACACTGCCGGCAGATCTGAAAGAGGATATGGAAGAGGCACAGAATGAACAGGCAGCCGGAGAGCAGGCAGAGACGGAAGGGAAGACCGGAAGTGGAACACCTGATACAGGAAGCGGAGCACAGGCATCAAACGGGCAGGATACAGGAAGCGGAATACAGGCATCAAACGGGCAGGAGATGCTTGATAAGATGAAAGATGCGGATGATCCGCGGGATTATACGAAGCGGTTATCAAGCAGTGCAATATTGAATCTTGTTTTACCGGGAGATAAGACGGTGTCCGATGCACAGGCAGAATTTATAGATGTACCAAGCAGCAGATTGGGCAGTCTGCTTACGGATTTTAAGGAGGTTGACCGGAGGTTTGACGATATGACAGGTATGATGAATGGCCTTCTGGTACTAGGCAGCTGGCAGGATGCACTCACAGATACAGGGACACAGGCGTTATACGCTGCGGAGGTGTTCAACTCATATCTGGAGACGAAAAATGATTCGGCAGTGCTTATGTATGAACAGGAATATCTGATTGCAGGGAAAAGGTCGGACTATGAAAACCTGAGGTCTGTGGCGCACCGCATCATAGGAATCCGGTTTCCGATCAACTATGTCAGTCTGTGTGGACAGGCGGATAAGATGTCGAAGCTTACAACATTGGCAACGTCGATTGCGGCAGCAGCACCTTACCTGATACCGGCAGTCAAATATCTGCTCGCCGGATGCTGGGCGTATATCGAGGCAATCGCGGATACGCGGGTGTTGTTCGATGGGAAGAAGGCTGCATTTGCCAAGACATCGGAAAACTGGATCACAGATATCGATCATATCAGTGAGAGTCTGTCGCAGGAGACAGAGGATGTGGATGGAGGTCTGGACTATCAGGCATATCTTACGATTCTTGAGCTGATACATATGGAACAGACGAAGCTCCGCATGCTGGATCTGATGCAGATCAATGCGATGCAGGAGAACGCGGAGTTCCGGATAAGAAATGCTGCGGTCGGATTAGAAGCGGATTTTTCGTGCAGTTATGATGGATGGACATATTATTTTCATCAGAAAGGAAATTACTGAGAAACAAATGACAGGAAGATACCGGGTATTGCTTCCTGAGGATTCCCCCAGAAATAAAAGTAAACACCTCTCCGGGTGCGCTGGCCAAGGCGACAATTTCATGCATTTTTCTTTTATATTGTGCAGCTGGGGGGTCTTCAGGAAGCGATATCGGGGAAAGAGGATTGAAGATTTGAAGGAACGACTAAAGAAAAATGCGAACAAAGGAAGCGCGGCACTTGAAGCATCCCTGGCAGTTCCGCTGTTCCTGCTTGCGATGGTATATCTGTATCTTGCGTTTCAGAGTGTGCTTGCGGAGACGCTTGTGTATGAGGCGGCGGCAGAGACAGTGGAATATATGGCGGAGCTTTCGTATCTGGATACGTGTAACGTGGCGGTCGCATATCTGAAGTTTCCGGGGTATGTCGATGAGAAGGACACGGTTGCGCGCTATATCAAAGGTGGGACGGGCGGGGTGAGTTTCCTTGGAAGTACCATGACAGATGAAGAAAATTGTATCGAGCTGCATGTGAGCTACCAGACAAAATATGCGGGAACGCGCAGTTACCGGATCCGGAAGCGTGCGTATGTGGGAGATAAAAAGGAAGATGATACGGATGGTTCCGCGGATTTGGAAGATCCGTATGTTTATGTGACAGACAATCAGTCCGTATACCATCTGACGAGGCGGTGTACCTATCTTACCTTAAGCATACAGGCAGAAAGCCTGCCGGCTGCACAAGAACAAGGGTATGTGGCGTGTCATTTCTGTGGCAGGGATCAGATCGGGGAACGTGTATTTGTCACGGGGGAAGGAGATTGTTATCACAGCCGGATCTCCTGCAGTGGATTAAAACGAAGTATCTACCGGAAGAAAAAAAGTGAAGTGCCGGAGCTTGCTCCTTGTTCCCGCTGCTCATCCTATTGATCGGTTGGCAGACTGGAGGCAGGAACGGACGGAAGACAGGCAGCCGGAGCGAGGGGCAGATGATCGGCCGGAGCGAAAAAGGCAGGGTATATGCGCAGCCGGCGAATATGGTGGAAGAAGGGAAAAAAATATGAGGTTCTGGAAGAATAATAGACGAAGAAAGAATATGTCAAAGGGCAGTCAGCGTAGAAAAATGGGAAATGAAGGAAGCTCGGTTGTAGAGATGAGTCTGGTCATGCCTGTAATATTCGGGATACTGGTACTGGTGCTATGGCTGTTTCTGGATACTGTAACAGACGGACGGACGCAGCAGGATGGGTATTGTACGATTTATACCTATCAGAAAGGGACGATTCCTATACCGGAAGAAACGGGGAAGCTGGAGAAGAACAATTATATTTACACACAGGATGGGCACGTGTTTATCACGGAAATGGATGTGTGCAGTAGTAGACTTAGAAGGTGGCAGTTATATGGAAATATCATTTGCGAATAAAGGAATTTATCATTATCTGGATGCACGGGTCGGTACGATGCCGGAGTTAGAAGCACAGGGAAGGCTCTATCAGTTACAGATGCTGACAGAGAATCAGATACCTTATATTCTTCCGTCTTCGGTACTTTGCTCGGATGGCGAGGTATGGATCTCGCACAATACGGGGCAGTGCTACAATCTACAGGCCATGCTGCAGTCAAAACGTATGGATGGCTCGTTGTTCCGAAGGCTGATGGAGCAGATCTGCACCTGTGTGGAACAGACGGAAGGCTATCTTCTTGACCCGGCAGATCTTGTACTTCGGGCAGAATATATATTTTATGATACGGAAAAGGAGATGGTGCAGGTGATGTGCGTGCCGGGGTATGATCATCCGGTCAGGGAGCAGCTGCGGGAATTCCTGGAGATTCTTATGCCACGGTTTGATCATAGTGATCAGACCGGGGAACGGTTTCTATATGAATGCCATGCGATTCTCACAGATGAGTGGAAGGATTTCCCGGCGTTAGCGTCGTATATTGGTAATATCGGCAAGCAGTATACGGAACCCGGGTGTTCGTGTGAAAGAACGCATGCAGAGGGAACGGACGTGAAAGAGGAGATTGCGTGGCAGCAGCGATCAGGCACGGACTGCGCACCGACAGGAGGAAACCGTTATCACAGAAGGCAGGCGGAGCCGGAGGTGTATATGGCGGAAGATACGATATTTTCCAAACGTTTTTTCCTGTATGTGCTTGCGGGAGGTGCAGCGCTGGCGCTGATCATCAAATATTTATTCTTCGATGGGACGACCGGAACTGCGATATTCGGAATCGTATGGCTGCTTACATTGATCGTGCTTGCGATTATGACCGTGCGGGATAAGGAAGACGGACAGGAATCTGAAGTGGCAATGCGGGAATACAGCGGGCTGGCAGCGGTACAGGAATACAACGGGCAGGCGGCGGCGCAGGGATACAGAATGGTGGATGAAATGCCGGGACAGGAATACAGCGGGCAGAAGAAACCGGCTATGCATAGCGTGGATGAACCACAGAAACTGCCGGGCGAACCCGTACGTGACAGCCGGGCTGCAGCCATGAAGCTGGTTCCGCTTACGAATGGCGCTCTCGAGCCATTCCGAATCCCGGAGGGCACGACCACACTTACAATCGGGAGAGACAAAACCTCCGATTACCGCGTCACAACCACACAGATTTCCCGTGTGCATGCCCGGCTGTTTCACCGGCCGGATGGACTCTATATTGAGGATGCGGATTCGACGAACGGGACGTTTATCAATACGAAGCGTATCCCTGCGATGACCGAGCAAAGATTAGAGAAGGGCGATGTGGTTGGATTTGCGAATGAGGAGTTTTTTGTCTCGTGAGAGATTCGGCATGATTTCTCATAAGAAAAAACTATGTAAAGATATATGAATGTGGTATACTATGTTCACAAAGAACACTTGAGAATCAATGAAGTGCTTTCTCTGTTTGAACATAGTGGATGGATAAATCAGAGAAAGAGCTTGTCGGAGGTGACAGGTATGGTAGAAGATGTGACGAATAAGCAATTACAATTTATTACTTGGTTGATAACAACTGCGACGGACAAATGTCAGACAATCGATGAAGTAAGAGAACTCAACCGGGAGATTCGGAAACATTCGGATGGGCTGATCGATGATATGGAGTCAGGCATTCGCATGGAAGAAAAAACAGAAGCATAAAAACAGGAAATTAAAATCAAAAAATCTGCATCATTTTTTAAATTGGAAATGGCGCAGATTTTTTTGATTACTTGGTTTTTTTCCTCGCAATTATTGTATTTACCCCCTCTTTTTGGTATAGTAATAATGTGTGTTTTTGTAGCATGCGATAAAATGGCAGGGAATACATGAGGTGTTACGGTGAAGGTAAATGTGTATTACGGAGGCCGTGGACTACTTGAAGATCCGACGCTTTTTGTAGTAGATCGGATTATTCAGGTGCTTCAGGAGCTTCGCGTCGAAGTGACAAGATATAATATGTATGAGGACAAGTCCGGGATAGCAACGCTCCCGAACACGCTGAAGGAATGTGACGGCGTGATTCTGGCGGCGAGCGTGGAGTGGTTCGGAATTGGCGGCTATATGCAGCAGTTTCTGGATATGTGCTGGCTGTACGCGGATAAGGAGAAGCTGTCGACACTCTATATGATGCCGGTCGTTGTTGCGACTGCTTACGGTGAGCAGGATGCAGAGCTTTCCCTGCGTAAGGCGTGGGATGTGCTTGGCGGCATATCGGAGCCGGGGCTTGCAACGTATGTGGATTCGCAGGAAATACTCGAACAGGAACCGGGATATCTGAGACTGATCGAGAAGAAGACAGAGGACTTCTATCGCCTGATCAATAAGAAGAGTATCAAGCTTCCGACGAGTAACACCGCAGTCAAGAACACTTTGATCAAACAGAACAATATCAATCTGACACCACAGGAGAGCGAGCAGCTCTCGAAGTTTGTGGCAGACGATGGTTATGTGAAGAAACAGAAAGAGGATATCGAAGAACTCGCGGCAATGTTCAAGCAGATGCTTGGAGATGAAGACGAAGTACCGGAGCCGCCGAGCGAATATGAGGACGATATCGTTGAAGGATTTTATAATAATTTTCATCCGGAGACAGGATTTACGGCAAGCTATGTGGTAATCATCCCGGATATGGGGAAGAATCTGATCATACATGTCGGACAGAACCTTCAGTGTGGATATGGACCGGAAGAAGATGCAGATGTAAAGCTTAAGGCAAGCAGCAGTATGATCCGGGCAATTCTTATAGGTAAGAACAGTTTCCAGAAGGGATTCATGTCCGGAGAGATCACGGCGAAGGGCAATTTCAAGACGCTCCGTATGCTCGATCAGATATTCCATATATAGAGTTGGAGGCTTAACCTATGTCTTATATGGCATTGTACCGGAAATGGAGACCGGATGCATTCGAAGAAATCAAGGGACAAGAGCATATTGTGACAACTATCCGGAATCAGATCGTCCATGACCGTGTCGGCCATGCGTATCTGTTCTGCGGTACAAGAGGAACCGGTAAGACAACGACGGCGAAGCTGATGGCGAAGGCGGTCAATTGCGAACATCCGGTGAACGGAAGTCCGTGCAACGAGTGTGCGAGCTGTAAGGCAATTGCGGCAGGTGCGTCGATGAACGTGATCGAGGTCGATGCAGCGAGTAACAACGGTGTTGACAATATCCGTCAGATCACAGATTCGGTTAATTATTCTCCATCCTCCGGCAAATATTTAGTTTACATCATCGATGAGGTTCACATGCTTCGGGATGCAGCTTATAATGCACTTCTGAAGACATTAGAAGAACCGCCATCGTATGTTATTTTTATACTTGCAACGACGGAATCCCACAAGATTCCGGCGACGATCTTATCCCGTTGTCAGAGATATGATTTTCACAGAATTCCGCTTGAGGTCATAGCGGACCGTCTGCAGGAACTGCTTGGAAGAGAGAATATTCCGGCAACCAGAGAGGCGGTTGAGTATGTCGCACGGGCGGCTGATGGTTCCATGCGGGATGGACTGAGTATTCTGGAACAGTGTATCTCGTATCATCTCGGAGAAGAACTGACGCTTGATAAGGTACTCAGTGCAATCGGTGCAGTAGATGTGGAAGTCTACATCCGACTGTTTGAGTGTCTGAAGACACGTGATGTTGTCAGCGCGTTGAAGATTATTGACGATGCGATCTGGCAGGGTAAGGATCTGCTGCAGCTGGTAAATGAGTTTACGGGATTTATTCGAAATATATTGGTATTGTCTCTGGACCCATCCATGACAATGGATGTGAATCAGGAGACAAAGGAACGGATGATCGCACTTGCACAGGATGCAAATGAAGATCATCTGATGCACGCCATCTATGTGCTGCAGGATGCGGCGGCAAAAATCACATATACGACATCCAAACGGGTTATGCTGGAGCTTGCGATCATCAAGCTGTGCAAACCGGAGATGCGGTATGATATAGAAGGTATGAATGAACGAATTGCACTCTTGGAGCAGCAATTAGAGGAGACGAAGGAGCTTCTGAAGGAGCAGCAGGCACACCCGGTTATCGTGACAGCTGCGAATCCGGAAGGCGGGGCAGCAGCTCCGATGGTGCCGGTTATGGCAACCCCACAGGAATCATCCGATCATATCAAGCAGAATCTGCGCGACAAATATCCACAGGCAGAATACGACGAGCTGCTTCTGATCGCAAAAGCATGGAAGGATATCGCAAAACGGGAGATGAAGCTGGTGCGCAGATATTATCAGATAGCATCGCTTACGCCCGGAAATGAAGCCGGAACACTCGAGCTTGGTATTGCGGATATTCAAGAGAACGATCTGGCAATCTCGTACTTTTCGAAGCCGGATAAGCTGCAGGAGATTGCAGATACGCTGACGCAGATGGCACAGTGTCAGGTGAAGCTTAAGTTCCGGAGATTAGAAGGTCAGGAGCAGGTGCATGAACTGCAGAAGGACTGGGATCTGAGCCGGATCGTATTCGATGACATCGAGATGCATGAGTAGACACATTTACAGGATAGTTATGAGAAGCAATTATCCGGATATCCGGGGTTCGCTGCCCGGTATAAATAAAAAGTAATCGCACATTTCGCAGGGAAGTGGCGATCTTTCATAAATAAAACAATAAGAAATCAGGAGGATATAAAGATGGCAAAAAGAGGCGGATACGGTGGAATGGGCATGATGCCAGGAAATATGAACAATCTGATGAAGCAGGCACAGAAGATGCAGAAGCAGATGGAGGAGACCACCAAGGCACTCGAAGATAAGGAGTATGAGGCAACAGCCGGTGGCGGAGTTGTCAAAGTAAAGATCAACGGCAAGAAGGAAGTCACAGAAGTTCATCTCGACGAAGAGGTTGTCGACAAGGACGATATCGAGATGCTTGAAGATCTGATCATGGCAGCAATGAATGAAGCAATCCGTATGCAGGATGAGGATCAGAAGAATTCCATGGGCAAGATCACCGGTGGACTTGGCGGAGGCTTACCGTTCTAATGGATATCTATGGAGAGAAAGTAAACCGGCTGATAGGGGAACTTGGCAGACTTCCGGGAATCGGGGGAAAGACTGCACAGCGGCTGGCGTTCCATATTATCAACATGCCGGAGGAACAGGTGGAAAGCCTGGCAGATGCGATCGTGGATGCGAAGAAGCATATCCGGTACTGCAAATCCTGTTGTACGATCACAGATCAGGAGCTGTGCCCGGTATGTGCATCTCCGAAGCGGAATCATAAGCTGATCATGGTTGTGGAGACACCACGGGATCTGGCAGCGTATGAACGTGTGGGACAGTACCAGGGTGTCTATCATGTGTTAAATGGCGTGATCAACCCGGCGATGGGCGTAGGTGTGAATGACATCCGGCTGAAGGAACTGATTGTCCGGCTGGAACAGGAAGATGTGGAAGAACTGATTATAGCGACGAATTCCAGTGTAGAAGGTGAGGCAACAGCGATGTATATATCGAAGCTGGTCAAGCCATCCGGAATCAAGGTGACACGAATCGCAAGTGGAGTCCCGGTCGGCGGGGATCTGGAATGTATCGATGAAGTGACGCTGCTTCGGGCGTTGGAAGGAAGAACTGTTTTGTAACCGGATCAGGCATGGACGAAAGGTGTAGTTCGAGGATGGATCTGGGAATCTGCTACGGATATAGTGGCAGGAACACATATTAAGGAGGTTACAGTATGAAGAGAATCGGAATGTTGACAAGTGGCGGTGACTGCCAGGCATTAAATGCAACGATGCGCGGGGTGGCAAAGGGGCTTTATAACACATTTGAGGATGTGGAAGTCTATGGTTTCCTCGAGGGGTATAAGGGTTTGATCTACGGAAATTATGTGAAGATGAAGCCATCGGATTTCTCAGGAATCCTGACGAAGGGTGGCACGATCCTCGGAAGCTCCCGTCAGCCGTTCAAGCTGATTGATGAGCCGACACCGGAAGGACTCAACAAGGTTGAGGAGATGAAGAAAAACTACTACAAGCTGAAACTTGATGCGCTGGTTGTACTTGGTGGAAATGGTTCCCAGAAGACGGCAAACCGTCTGTCACAGGAAGGTCTGAATGTGATCGGACTTCCAAAGACAATCGACAATGATATCTGGGGCACGGATATGACATTCGGATTCCAGAGTGCGGTCGATGTCGCAACACAGGCAATCGACTGTATTCATACTACCGCATGCTCACACAACCGTGTATTTATCGTAGAGGTTATGGGACACAAGGTAGGCTGGATCACATTGCATGCAGGTATCGCATCCGGGGCAGATATTATCCTGATTCCGGAGATCCCATACGATATCGCAAAGGTATGTGAGGCACTTGACAGAAGAACAAAGCAGGGGAAGGGATTCTCTATCCTTGCAGTCGCAGAGGGCGCTATCTCGAAGGATGTTGCAGCGCTTCCGAAGAAGGAGCGTAAGGCAGCTGTGGCAGCAGCGGCAGAGAAATACCCATCTGTTGCATACGAAGTGGCAGATAAGATCAAGGAATATTCCGGCATGGATATCCGTGTGACTGTACCTGGTCATACACAGCGGGGCGGAAGTCCGGATCCATATGACCGTGTAATCTCCAGCCTGTTCGGTGCAGAGGCAGTTGAGCTGATCAAGAATAAAGACTTCGGCAAGCTCGTTGTTATGCGCAACAACGAAGTAACCGCGATTCCGATGGAAGAATCTGCCGGAAAGCTCAAGTATGTATCACCGGACGACAGTATTGTCAAGTATGCAAAGCGCCTTGGTATTTCTTTCGGCGACGAGTAGGAAGCACATATAGCACATATATAGAAATCACTGCATAGAATAAGAAAAACAGATAGACAATCAGCCATAAACTGATTGTCTATTTGCGTAGATATGTATGTGAGGATTCTATGAGAGAGATAGACGAGATCTATGTACACAAGTTCCGGTTCCCGGAGCTATATGTAGTGGATGAGCAGGAATTGGAGGAAGACCGCGCGTACCTGCGGGCGATGTATCCGATGCGCGCGAAGATGATTCTGGTCATGGTCGAGGATGCGTGCGACCGGCTGGAATATGAGGGAAGCCCGATGTTCGCGCTTTACCCTGACAAAGTGACGATGTTCGGTGTGGCGAAGAACATCTACGATAAAATAAGCTACAAGGAGGCAGATGAAACGCTGCTTCATATGATCGAGATTATGGTCTGCCACGAATTCTATATTCGGCGGTGCAGATACCGTAAAAGGAGAAAATATTTCTAGAATGAAACGGTTTTTAATCAAGGCGCTTGTGTTCATTGCGGTAGCAGTGGGCACCGCCTTTTTGGTAAATCAAATCAATAACAGAGGCTTGAACCGCGTATCCAGCGAATTGGACGAGCCGACACTTCCATATGTATATCTGGAATTCGATGGGAAAGTGATTAACCGGACATGCGGATATACCCAGGTAATGTCTACCAGTCTGATGCGGGATGGAATTGTGCCATTAAACAGTGATCATGGTGTGAAGGTGCTCGTCGACAATGAAGGTGCGTACGGTGAGACATTTACCTATGAGCTGCGAAGTATCGCGGGTGATTCCCTGGTGGAACGTGGCGATGCGGCTGCGGGCAGTGTGGAAGAAGGACGAAAAAGCTATACGGTGAATTTCCGGATGGACATGCAGCAAAACCGTGAATATGTATTTGTGTTTATCATTACAGCGGAAGATGGAACCGAGGTGCGGTACTATAACCGCGTAGTAAATCTGCCGGAACAGCATGCAAAAGCAATCGTAGACTATGCCATGAATTTCCACGATACGACATTTGTCAAGGAAGTGAATGAGTCCGAGGGAAATATCGTATTCGATAATCTGAAGACCGACAAGGCGGGAACGACCTCCAGTCTGGCGCATGTGGACTTAAATGCTACCTATGAGCAGATCACCTGGGGCGGACTGACGCCGGTCGTTGTAACAGGTGTTACGCCGACAATCACGGAGATCGACAACGAGTACGCTGTCGTGCATATGTCCTATGTCGTGGAGTCCATGAATAACGAGAAAAGTCATTATTATCAGGTGGACGAGTACTATAACGCAACTTATGACCGCAGTGCGGAGACGGTGAATCTGCTTGCGTTTGACCGGTATCAGGAAAGCTTCTTCGACAGCGGTTACATCAGCAAGGATAAAAACAGCATCAGCATGGGTGTCACAAATGAACCGGCGGAATATGTGGCGACCGCAGATTACACGACGATTGCATTTGTTCGTCTGGGACAGCTGTGGATGTATCGCTATGGGGACAGTTCCCTGACGAATATTTTCAGTTATCCGCAGGACAGCTTCTCGGATGCCCGGACACTCAACACGAATCTGGATATCAACATTGCGGATATGGACGAGGACGGAAATATTTATTTTGTAGTCTATGGTTATATGAACCGCGACAAACACGAGGGCAAGAATGGTATGTCGTTGTATTATTACTCAGCGGAAGACATGACGACACAGGAGCTGTTCTTCGTGGAATGTGATGAGAGCTACGACATCATGAAGAAGGAGACCGGACGATTAACCTATTACAATGCGCAGGCGAATAAATTCTACTATCTGCTTGATGAAACGTTGTATGAGGTATCGCTTGCGGACATGACGCAGACGGCAATCGTGGAGGGCATTCCTTCTGCCAAATATCTCGTATCGGCGAACCGGAAGCTGGTTGCATATCCGAACAATGCGGAGGATGAACAGGTGACCGCCATCACGATTCAGAATTTTGAGACGGGAGAGACTTATGAGAAGACCTGCGCAAGCGGTGATCTGCTGCTGGCACTTGGGTTCGTGGAGAACGACCTGATCTACGGCTGTGCGCACAGCGCAGATGTGATCATGACATCCGATGGCCAGGCAATCCTGCCACTCTACGAATTATATATCATGAGTGACAATGGCGAGCAGAAGAAGGATTACACGAAGGATGGCATCTATATCATGAATGCTTCTGTCGGGGAGGATACGATCTACCTGACACGGGCGCGGAAGCAGAACCAGTTCTTCGAAGAGATCGATCAGGATTACATCTCCTATAAGAAGGAAGAAAATAACAAGATGATCACAACGACAAACACCTATGATACCTATGCATGGAGTGTTCTGGATGTTGTGTTCCCATCGAATTTCTATCTGTCGGATACAACAAGCTACCGGAAGACAAAATACGGAAGCACCGACGCTTACAAGGATATGCAGGTGCAGACGAAGACACGTGACGGCGCGTATTATGTGTTTGACAATGCGGGTTACATCGGCGAGTATGAAACTGCCGGAAGCGCAATTACGCGGGTGGTCGATGACGAGGCAGGACTTGTCGTGGACAGCAACGGAAATACGATCTACCGCTGTCTGGCAGCAGACAGCTACAATACAGTTGCGGATGAGATCAAAGAGACACCGAATCCGGATGCAGGCCAGTCGCTGCTTACCTGTGCGTATATGTGTGCGGGGTACGCAGGAGGCACATTAGAACTGCCCGATGCAATCGCGAGTGGAACGTTCGAGAAGGTATTCGAGGATTACACGAACGGCGTCGGAATCAATATCTCGGGCATCAGTCTGTCGACGGCATTGTATTTCTTAGATCGGGATATTCCATTTGCGGCATGTATCGATGATGGCAGATATGTGCTCGTGATTAGCTACAATTCAACGCATATCCGGTACTACGATCCGGTGCTTGGCGAAGAGGTGAAGGTGACTCGGAAAGCGTTTGAGAATTCGCTGAGTTTGCAGAAGAATACGATGTATACGTTCAGTGTGCAGTAAGCGAATAACAAAAAATATTGTTTATAATGAAAATTGAAGCAATTTTTGCATTTTTGGCTTGCAAATAAAAACCTATTTTTGCAAATGGAAACAATATTTCGAAAAAAAGCAATAAAAAAGTATATCCATCCCCCCACGTGTATACTCAAAGTATCTTTACAAATAAAATAATAAATTGTAAATTGAGGGAATAAAGGAGAGGTACAAGTAGATGAAAAAGATAGGGAAGAGAAGTATTTGGATTTCAATCGTAGTTGCATCCATGCTCCTGACCGGGTGCGGAAATCAGACAGGGAGTGGTGACCGGGCAACCGGAAGTGATGCAGTTGACTTCAGCGGTTTGACAACTGAGGTTGCTGAGGTTACAACTGAGGAAGCAACGACTGAGGCAGTGATTGAGGCTGCGGTGAGTGGAAGCGAAAAGCCGGAAGCAGTACCAGCTACAACAGAAATTGGTGGTGGAAAGAAGAAAGCTGAAGAGACTACCGAAGAGAAGAAGCCAAACACAACAGAGTCCACAAAGCCAAGTACAAACCATAGTAATAATAGTGGAAGTGCTAGCAGCGGACAGAGCACAGCACCAAAGCCAAGTAACAATGGTAACTCTGGTAACTCTGGTGGTAACTCGGGAAATAGCAGTTCTAATAACGGTGGTTCTAATAACTCAACACCAAGCCCGAAGCCATCTACTCCAGCAACGACAGAGGCTCCTACAGCTCAGCATCAGCACAATTACAATGTTTGGGTAAAGACTAAGGATGCCTGGGATGAGACGGTAACTGACACCCCTGAGCAGACGATTGAGCATCCAGCTGAGTACAAGACGGTACCGGCAGTACAGTGCAATACGTGTTATCAGAAGTTTACAAATTATGCTGATTTTGATGCACATGCTACTTATGGCGGAGGTTCGTGTACTGCTGATGGTCATGGCACGACTACGATGTCTATAATGACTCATGACGCTTGGACAGAGACTATCCCAGCAAAGACACACACTGTTCATCATGATGAGGAAGGTTACTGGACTTGCTCTTGTGGTGCTAGAAAGTAATAAAACAGAAAAGTAGAATCCAGAAGTGTAAAAGCTTCTGGGTTCTTTTAAGTTGACAGAAAAAGAAAAGAGCAGCCAAGCTGCTCGGTGTTACTACAAACGGAAGTGCATTCCGAATTCCATGGCACCATAGATTAGTAGAAATACTATAACTATGATGAAAATGGATGAGGAAGGGGAGAAGAGTATTTTTATTTGCATATAATTGTAAATATCGTAATAACGCGGGAATATGGTTTTTATAAGTAAGCGCATTTTATACAACCGGTATATAGATTCCCTCTTGGAAGGTTATTATAATAAATCACAAATATAATTCGATGTTAACCTGTTTGTGTGTATCATGAGAAATCTAGGAAGGGATGCTCAGTTGTTATGGGAATTTTAACTTTACCATCGGTCAGACCGATGAAGTTTGCTACAACCACAGATAAAGGTCGTCTGGATGCAACAAAAGTATTTTTGCACAGGGCTTATTCTTGTGGCATCAATTATAGTGTGAGGTGACGCAATAATTATGGAAGGACTGACACGTGAGAGAGCTTTGGAACTACAAAGATGGGGAAGGTCAGAGGAAGCGCGGTTGGACAAAGAACATGAAGAAGCGCTTGCTCATGCCAGAAAACGTATAAAGATACTGGACGCGAAATGCAATTTCACGGCAGAAGAACAGCGCCTTCTGGATGAGATTACAGAAGAGATGTTGAGCGAAGAGAAATAATTGTTATGTTAGATAGAAGACTTGAATAATTTTTTTTGCCCGTAACACCGCATTCCTACGTGCTTTTTCTAAATGTTCAAATTTTACTCTTTACAAGGCTTTTGTGGGTATGTTATGGTTTTTGTGTCGACAAAATTCTGATATATCAACACAAATATCCCGGAGAGAATAATAAGGCACAACTATGCCGCTGACGAGCTGTGTGGATGGTGCGGCAAAATAGGAGGCGTTTTATGGCAGAAAAATTGAATACAGATGTGGCAGAGACGACAGTCGGGGAAGCAGGACATGGAAATGCACCCGAGAAGGAAGAAATCCACATCGGACAGGTTCGGGATGTGAACAACAAAGAGGTGTTCAAGAATCATGTGCTTTGCGCCCAGTTTCTGCGGGATTATGCAGGACTGGATATCTTATCGAACGTACAGCCGGAGGACATCGAGGATGTGACGGACCGGTATTATATGTATCTTGGCGTGGAGTTCGAGGCAGACACTGTGAAGAGGATTCGCATACCGGAATTGAAGCAGGATGTACCGATATATTTGGTTTCGCTTATTGAACATAAAAGTAAAGTCGATTATAATGTGAGTATGCAGTTGCTGCGATACATGGTGTGCATCTGGGACGACTATGCCAAGACAATGAAGGACAAAAATCTTGGTTTATGTTCAGGTAAGGATTTTCGATATCCACCGATATTTCCGATTGTGTACTATGAGGGAACCGGGGAGTGGACGGCGGCGATGAACGTGAGTGAGCGGATATTTATGAATGAGATATTTGCGTCATATATCCCGAATTTCACGTACCGGCTGGTGAATGTGCATCAATATACGAATGAGCAGCTGTTGATTCATGAGGATGAAATGTCGCTTCTGATGATGATCAACCGGATACAGACGCCGCAGGATTTTAACGATTTCATCAATTCCAATCAAGAAGAAATACGTGGAATCGTAGACAAGGCGTCGGAAAGTATCGTTCAGATTATCGTGAATGCATTTTGGTCACTGTTCATGAAGATGCAGGTGTCCGTAAAAGAAGCGACGGATTGTTTGAAAAAGATGATCGGAGGCAGTCAGATGGGAAATTGGTTTGAGAATATGGAGGCTATGAACATACAGGAAGAACGTGCGAAGACAAAAGCAGCGGAAGAAAATCTGGCGAAAGCGGAAGAGAAACTTGGAGAAGCAGAGACAAAACTTCAGGAGAGTCAGAAATCCATCGTTCAACTGGTTAAGGAATTAGCGGGTGACAAGACACTGGCTGTGCAGAAACTGATGGAGGATGGTCACATGACGAAGGAAGAAGCGGAAGCATTTGTAGAAAGAAATTGGTAGAATATTTTGAAAGGACGAAGCTCGGAAGCAAAAACTTCCGGGCTTTTTGTATGAGAATATTCAATTCGTCATTTCGTATAGGAATGGTTACTTGTACTCCGTGTAGGTTTCGTACATAACAAAGGGCGGTTATAATAGAGAAGCAAGGCTCCTATGTCATTCCGGGATTTCCGAAGATTTGAGATAAAAAAGTTATATGAAATTTTAGGTGTTTTCAGAGAAATGTCCCAATGAGATTATGAAAAATGAATAAATTGCAATAGATATTGGCAATATATCTGTACAAAATACACAAAAAAGACGACAAAAACGGATGAAATTCGAGAGAAAACAGAGAGTATAAATGTCCCAATCCTCCATGTTAGATTTACCTCAACAAGGAGGTGAGGATATATGCAGAAAAATCCAATTTACTATATTCAGATTGATCGGAAGCAGACAGGCTGCAACGTCTGGGAGGCTCTTCAGGCAAGCGGCTATACACAGGAAGAACTCATGGACATCATCGGTCTTTCGGACGCGCAGTCGTTTACCCTGTGGAAGAGCGGAAAAAGGATTCCTTGTCTGGATAATCTGGTTCGGATCTCGCAGATTACGGGCAGATCTCTGGATCAGTTGATAGCGACAACAAGCTGTCAGAATGGAAGATAGGTGATTTTGGCAAGCAAAATGTCCGAGAAAGTATTCCTGATTGTTCGGGAGCAGATACGCAAATCTGCTCCCGGAATAATCGAAATTAGGAATCAGGGTGAGGCTGTTCGGCGGTTAAGGCAGAAAAAAGATTTTTGCATTGCTCGGAAGTGAGAGTATAAACCGTGGTCTTACTATCTTCTTCTACAATTTCCAAAGTTGCGTCGGTAAGTCCTTTTCTTATAATTAAGGATATGAAGTAGTTTATGATTGTGAATTTGTTTTGTAGTTCTCCTGATTCTTCTATATAGAAAGTACATTTCTGTTCTTTTAGACAAAACAAAGGATCTGTATTTACAACTTTACAAATACTAGGTCTAAAACAATAATCTTCGGCAAAGGCATCGAAAAGATCTTCCGAAATGGTTATTTCATAATAATAGTTTGACGTTTTTTCTACATCGGTGTTACTGTTAGAAAATTTGGCATCAATCCATGGAAGTATTTCTGATGTCTTACTGGGAGCAAAATTATAAATTTTATCCTTGTGAATCATTGCCTGGATAAGTGGAATATAACTACCGTCTGTTAGTCTGACACAAATACGCTCACTGCAAATATCTATGTAAAGATCGTGCATTTTTGATATTGAATTCCAATATATGACTTGTTCACGCTCATATAAAGGAAGATTCGCATATGCATTTAGTTTTATTGTTTTTTGGTAATTTTCTGCCAAATCCTCACTTGGTTCATCATGGGGGCGGTTGTCTGATTTTTGTCCCTTTTTGCCTATGTAATTAGAATACCACTCGTTATACCATTTATAGAATATTTCCTTTGTGGCTTTGACTCTACCTTCAAGTTCCGATCCTTTTTTTGCGTCGAAGTCGTTTTTGATAGATAATTTTATTTCTTCTGCGCTGTTTGCGTTGCTTAAAGGGTATATTTTATCACGGAAATTTTTTATCCTGGATATTTTAAGTATAGAAGTTATATCCCGTTTCATTTCCTCAGATTCACTAATTAATTTGTTATTGATGAAATCTGAAAACTCGTTGCTTATCAAATCATCAGTGTGGTATCCCCGTAAAATAAAATCACATAAATCTTGCAAAATTTGAAGACAGGCACGTTTTATGATTTCGCAATATAAATCGTGTTCGGGACCAAAGGCATAGCCTGATTCAAATATACTCTTCATAAGATTATTTTGATGTTCTTTGTGAAATGTGATGCAGTCTTTATTCAAAATACATTCTGTTTTTTCTAGTATTCTTGGTAAACGTTTATTTGCCATTTCTATCACCTCTCATCATCTAAGCTTGTGAAAGCTTCCATGCTTTTTCACAAATTTCTTTAAATTTCTCAAAGAAATCTTGTTTGATTGCCCTGATCTCTTGATCTAGGGAATCTACGATTTCGCCCGCAATATTGCCAAGACCGAACACATAATCAATCAGTATAAGATCTTTGTCGTTCAATGCGTTTGCGAAATCTTCGTCTGCAAGCCATGTTTTTTCAAATGTACTTCTTTCTTTGGCACTGCTGGTTGATGCCGCGCGGAAGAATAATAAATCATCAGGCTTATTTATTAATGGATATGACCAATTCATGTCATAAGAATTTTCCATTTGGGATCGATGACTGTTCCACCAATCTACTGCTGCCTGGTCATTGCAGATGAATGATTTAAAATTTGAATACATACCATACTTTGCAGCAACAATCTTCAACCGGTTTCGTTTATTATAATCTTTGATTAAAAAATGAGATATATGATACGTTATATTCGCTTCGTCAAGTATTGAAAAATGTTCGTCTTTTGGCGTGCATAAAAACTTTGTGTAAGTGTTCAGAATCTGATTTTCAATTTGTGCTTTACACCCACTAAAAAATAAATCATAAACAAAGCTATGAAGCGGAATGGTGTTGATCTCGTTTATGAACTCGCGAAGCAGGATGCAATTTCGTTTATAAGGGGTTGATTTTTTGGGTTCCCATCCCCAATCGTCAGGGGATTCATTTAACACAATATGATTTTCTTTTAGAAACTCAAGGATTGGTCGGTCATCCTTATCTGTGCAGCGTACCTCTGTAATTGCATTTTTTAGTGTGTTTATTTTGGATATTGATTGAAAACAATGACAGCCACCATTTTTTTGTGAAGCTATGTGTGCTTTTAATATTTCTTTGTGTATAGATGCAATCGCGTATGTTCCCATGGCTCCTCCTTATACTCTGTGTAACTTGATTCTATATTGCAAATGTATCATATTTTTGGATAAAGAAAAACCTACATCGCGTAATTTTTTTTTATAAAAAATAATAGAAAAAAGCTTGACATGTCCCAATGCACACGTGGACAAAAACATGTAATTTGCGTTTGAGGACACGCTTTGACTTGATTTATAACATAATCTTTGGAAACTATAGCATATTCTTGCGTTTTCACGGTATGAAATTGGAAAAAGTATGAGCGAATGAAGAAAATTCGGCTTAAAAACTCGTTCTATATTTGTCCCAATAAGAAGATATACAATCCATATATCAAAACAAAAGCAAACAGCTTTTAGAAAAATAATTTTTTAAGGAGGACCAGGTATGGTTAACGAAAATCTTAGATTTAAAAACAGTCTTCGGAAGGTATTGGGTGCTATTGCCAAGAAGGAAACAGCAGAGTTCTACATGTTGTACAAGCTTCTTACCGCTGGAGATGCAGAAATGCAGAAGGAACGCTTCTATGAGGTGTTTGGCAAGACTGAGGAGCTGAATCCAGATCGTTTGTCGAAGAAGAAGTTCATGGCGTGGATGGACAATCTGGGTATTAATTTGCCGGAACTGATTACAGAGCTTTGCACACAGACGTTCGCGCATGAGCTAGCAGAAAGTAAAAAAATTTTTGATTGTACATTGCAGAGGGGGGGGATTTAGTATGGATAATATCAAAAACAATAATGTGGCAACTGGCGTTACAAAGAAAGCGTACGGTGTTCCGTACACGGTCCTCGAAAGAGGACCGTTGCATAGCCATTTGAAGGTATATGTCTTTACGGACTCTGACTTAATGGATAAATCTTTCGTTGAAGTTGAAGAGGGGCTGCTGAATGCGGACAGGGTATTGTTTATCGATGATAAGATTACCGAAGTGTTACATAAGAGCTTCAAAGAAGATAAACTAATATTGGATAGCCTTCTAAGTAATCCTGCGGTTTGGAAATCAGGTACCATGAATCTGAATAATAAAATTGCATTAGTGCAGGTCGAAGCCAAGAACTTCAATGCGGACTTTCTTGAAGAACTCATTCGGGTTCTGCTGCAAAGCTTAAAAGCAAAGACTGTGATTATTCTTACGGATATAGATATCAAGGACACAAACAAGAACATAGAGTTTAAGCGTCTGCAACTAGCATTCCCAGACCTCTCGGAGATCTGGATCAAAACACAGGCGGAGGATTTTTTGTCTGAGTATTGGAAAAATTATTTTGGAGAACCATTGGTACAACCAGTAAGAAAAATACTTTCAAAACTCAAACTCATCTGTAACGGGAAGCTTACAATTCAAAGCATCCGTGGTTTGGTCGAGCGGTTAGCGAACACGACCAAAGAAGAAACGGGTGTCCCAAATGAGAGAGAGATCCAGCAGTATTTTCAGATATCCGGGAAACGTGACTGGAAAGAGTCCCTGGACGCGCTAGTGGGTATGGATGACACAAAAGAGCTGGTCCAGGACCTGATTGATCAACAATTGTTCCAAGAGAAGAAACGTCAGCTTGGTATACCGATGCAGATCAGACCAATTCGCCTCCTGGTTTCTGGCAGTCCAGGCACGGGTAAATCTACGGTCGTGAAAATATTGAAAGATGCTCTTGTAGAGAATGGAATTCTGCATCGTCCACCCAAATATGTCGCAGCCAGGAACTTGCTCTCAGATAGGGTCGGCGGGACGGAGCAGCTCTTGAAAGAGATCGTTGAGACCTGTGACATGGTTATTGTGGATGAGATAGGCGGCCTTCTAATCGATGATGCATTTACGGAGTCTATTGTACAGCAGCTTACGTTTATTGCAGAAGAATATCCGAACTTTCATATAATTTTAGTGGGATATCCGAAGGACATGCAGGATTTCCTTAATCTGAACGCAGGCTTAGCCTCAAGGTTTCCGAATCACCTGGTTATCCCTGATTATGATGCCGATGGATTAGCTGAGATTGCATTTGCCATGCTACAAAGTGAGGGCTACACATATGATAGAGAGGATATTGAAGAGCTGATACATAGCTTCGTAGCACAGCTACTGGAGAGGAAAAATCTCGGAAATGCGCGAGGTGTCCGTAGTTTGGTATCAGTGCTGGATCAAATCTTTGCGAGCCGGAGCCGCGACACAGCGAAATTAAATTTGGAATTGGACAAGGAGACGTTGCAGGCAGCAATCTCTATGTATCTGGACAGCCAGCCGGAAGAAGAGAAAGCGCGTCCGATTGGATTTTAATTTTTGTCACCACGCGTCAGCGTGATGACCTACGTGCGCATCAGCGCGCTTCTTCTTATACAACGAGTGCATTTACAGAAGTATAGCAAAGAAGATATATTGGTAGAATATAAGGATGAATCCAGGAAAGTTGAGTTCGAAAAAGGCAGTCAATTTTTACATTGACTGCCTTGTATTACGCATGCGTGATAGATCTTAATTTACTTTGTTGCCATTACGCTGCTTTCTCTTGATTCCATAACTTCTGTCGTGATTGCATCTACATCATATTCTGGTGCGTGCTTCCTTACAATATCATAGATCAGCTGAATATCTTCGACAGATTCTTCAAGTTCGTCTGCAATCTGGTCAAGCGTTTTGTCCTTCTGCACTTTTTTTACAACGGAAGTAACTAAATGACGGACTGTCCCTTCCGCGATTCCAGATGCGCGACCTTCTGCAATTCCAGATGCACGTCCTTCTTCCACACCATCGTTAAACCATTCCTGC
>ULWY01073784.1_pt1 | contig 36684 bp, 34 predicted proteins | sample 1960761 | NCBI WGS metagenome assembly ULWY01 (sample SAMEA4835824, study PRJEB28245) | human gut metagenome | biome: gut microbiome; material: fecal sample | place: Denmark | collected 2008 | reverse complement strand
TCGGCTATTCAGGGCATCATGAAACGTATCAAGGCTAAAGGCGCAGAAGTTATTATCTATGAACCTACACTTGAAGACGGAACTACATTCTTTGGTAGCAAGGTGGTTAATAATCTTGATGCATTCAAAGCGCAGAGCAAGGCTATTATAGCTAACCGCTTTGACGACTGTTTGAAGGATGTGGAAGAGAAAGTTTATACTAGAGATATTTTTAGAAGAGATTAATAAAATAACATATTTATAATATGGTAAAGAAAGTAATGTTGGTTTTTGGAACACGTCCAGAAGCTATTAAGATGTGCCCGTTGGTTAAGGAGTTCCAAAAACGCTCTGATGAATTTGAAACTATCGTATGTGTGACAGGTCAGCACCGTGAAATGCTTGACCAAGTATTGACCATCTTTGATGTTAAGCCAGACTATGATCTCAATATCATGAAGCAGGGACAAGATCTTACTGACGTTACATCACGAGTACTTATGGGACTTCGTGATGTATTCAAGGAGTGTCGCCCAGATGTCGTTCTTGTTCATGGTGACACCACTACTTCTACAGCAGGAGCCCTTGCAGCTTTCTATGCACAGATTCCCGTAGGTCATGTTGAAGCTGGTCTTCGCACCCACAATATTTATAGCCCATGGCCAGAGGAAATGAACCGTCAGATAACGGGACGTATCGCGACATATAATTTCTCTCCTACGCCACTTTCTGAAAGAAACCTTCTTGATGAAAATGCTCACGGTGACATATATGTCACAGGAAATACAGTGATAGATGCACTTCATATGGTGGTTGACAAACTAAAGAATGATACAGCACTGGCCAAGGAGCAAGATGGCATTCTGCTTCAAGCAGGTTATGACATTACTCGTTTGAATAATGGCAAAAAATTGGTGCTCATTACAGGACATCGCCGTGAGAATTTTGGTGACGGTTTTATTCGTATGGTGACAGCAATGAAAGATCTTTCTGAAAAGTATACAGATGTTGATTTTGTATATCCTATGCATCTCAATCCGAATGTGCGTAAACCTATCCATGAGGTGTTTGGTGAGGATCTTACTCGTCCTAATTTCTTTTTTATCGAACCATTACAATATTTGGAATTTGTTCACCTAATGTCAAAAGCTACTATCGTACTAACAGATTCTGGTGGTATACAGGAAGAGGCTCCAGGTCTTGGAAAGCCGGTACTCGTGATGCGTGATACAACAGAACGTCCAGAAGCATTGGCAAGTGGAACGGTTCATCTTGTAGGTACTGATTACGATAAGATTATAAGTGAAGTAAGTACATTGCTTGATGATGCAACAGCTTATGAAAAAATGTCGAAAGCTGTAAATCCATATGGTGATGGTCAAGCTTGCCGTCGTATTGCCGATATATTGGCTGGAAAGACAACTGATCGTTATGATATTAAGTGATAACATTTATTATATTCATTTATGATTGACCAATTACTAAAAGTAATGGGTGGGGTAAAACTATTAGCAGATTATAACCGATATAAGGCATTAAGAAACTGTGGTTTCTTGAAGCTTTATATCGCTTACCCAGAATTTCGTTATCAGTTTTTATATCGTCTAAGAACACACTCTCCTGCACTACGCATATTACTGAAGCCATTGCAATTACTAAGTCCTCTCAATCTTTATATAAACTGTAATGATATTGATGAAGGTCTATTTATTGAGCATGGTTTTTCAACGATTATTTCATGTCGCCATATCGGACGAAATTGTTGGATTAATCAGCAAGTAACAATCGGATATAGTGATAAGACAAATTGTCCTTATATAGGGAATAATGTTGAAATTAAGGCTGGTGATAAGGTGATTGGAGGAGTTAAAATTGGTGATGATGTTATTGTTGGTGCAAATTCTGTTGTCGTAAAGGATGTTCCTTCACATTCCGTTGTTGTAGGGGTGCCTGCCAAAGTAATTAAAACAAGAAACAGTATAACTGAAAAATGGATAAAGGTTAGCTGAAAAATGAAAAGTGCGTGCACAGGTGGACGAAAGTCAGAGTTCGATACTCTCACGCACTACAACTAATTAATAGTAAAAATATGAAAGGTATAGTATTAGCAGGTGGTAGTGGTACACGTTTGTATCCCATTACCAAAGGCATCTCTAAACAATTGATGCCTATTTATGACAAACCCATGGTGTATTACCCTATCAGTGTGCTGATGCTTGCAGGCATTCGTGAAATACTGATAATATCAACGCCTTACGATCTTCCGGGTTTCAAGCGTCTTCTTGGTGATGGTTCTGACTATGGCGTACGCTTTACATATGCGGAACAACCTTCACCAGACGGTTTGGCACAAGCGTTTACAATAGGCAAGGAGTTTATAGGCAATGACAGCGTGTGCCTTGTACTTGGTGATAATATCTTCCAAGGCAATGGCTTTACGGCCAAACTGAAAGAAGCAGTACGTGCAGCCGAGGAAGAAAAAAAGGCTACTGTATTTGGCTATTGGGTAAATGACCCAGAGCGTTATGGTGTAGCAGAGTTTGATAGAGATGGAAACTGCTTGTCGATAGAAGAGAAACCGGAACGCCCGAAGAGCAACTATGCCGTTGTCGGTCTGTACTTCTATCCGAATAAAGTAGTAGATGTGGCAAGTAAGATTCAACCGTCGGCACGTGGAGAATATGAAATTACTACTGTTAATCAGTGGTTCTTGCGTGATGGCGAATTGAAGGTTCAGACTTTAGGACGTGGTTTTGCATGGCTCGATACGGGTACTCATGATTCTCTGTCGGAGGCTTCAACTTATATTGAAGTATTGGAAAAACGCCAGGGATTGAAGGTGGCTTGTCTTGAAGGCATCGCCTATCGTCAAGGCTGGATAGACGAAGAACGTATGCGAGAATTGGCAAAACCAATGCTTAAGAACCAGTATGGCCAGTATTTACTAAAAGTAATAGAAGAGGTAAAACAGACAGGTAGTCCCAATTTGGACTAAAGGTAAAACAAAAGATATATGAATATACTTGTAACAGGAGCTAACGGACAGCTTGGCAATGAAATGCGTATCATTGCCAAGAATTCTACTGATAATTACATCTTTACTGATGTAAATCAGGTAGAAGGTGTAGAGACAACCTATCTTGACATCACAGACTTGGAAGCAATCCGAAAGACTGTAGCCGACAATAATGTAGATGTAATTGTCAACTGTGCCGCATGGACCAATGTTGACGCTTGTGAGACTGACGAAAAACTTGCGGCTCTTGCTGAGAAGTTAAATGCCGACGCTCCGGAGAATCTTGCCAAGGCCATTAAAGAAGTTAATGGCTTATTGGTACAGGTCTCTACAGATTATGTATTTGGTAAAGAGCCGTATAACACTCCTTGCAAGGAAGACCAGAAGGGTACTCCAACAGGAGTGTATGGTACTACAAAACTGCATGGCGAGCAAAAGATTATTGCTGCTGATGTAAAGCATGTCATTATCCGAACTGCATGGCTTTATTCTGAATTCGGAAAAAATTTCTGTAAGACAATGCTAAATCTTACCGCAACGAAACCTGCATTGAAAGTAGTGTTTGACCAATGCGGTACTCCGACTTACGCCTATGACCTTGCAATGGCAATAGAGGTTATCATTGAAGATTACAAGAAAGAGTCTTCATTGCCCCAATATTCCAAGACCGGCATATATCATTTCTCTAATGAAGGAGTATGCTCATGGTTTGACTTTACCAAGATGATTGCAGAATACAGCGGTCATACAGAATGTGAAATAAATCCTTGTTACAGTGCCGAATATCCGAGTCCGGTAAAACGCCCTGCGTATTCCGTATTGGACAAGAGCAAGATAAAGGAGACTTTCGGAATTAAAGTTCCATATTGGACAGACTCTTTAAAAATATGCATCAATAACTTACAGAAATAAAATAGGATATGGAAGTAATAAAGACATCGATAGAAGGAGTGGTAATCATTGAACCTAAAGTATTCAAAGACGCCCGTGGATATTTCTTCGAGTCATTCTCACAGCGAGAGTTCGAAGAGAAGGTTCGTAAGATAAACTTTGTGCAGGACAATGAAAGCATGTCCTCTTATGGCGTAATGCGCGGTTTGCATTTCCAGTGTCCTCCATATACACAGAGCAAACTGGTGAGATGTGTAAAAGGAGCCGTTCTTGATGTTGCCGTTGACATTCGCAAGGGTAGCCCTACATACGGACAGCACGTAGCTGTAGAACTTACAGAAGACAATCACCGCCAGTTCTTTGTTCCAAGAGGTTTCGCTCATGGCTTTGCCGTATTGTCAGAAACGGCGGTATTCCAATACAAGTGCGACAACTTCTATGCTCCGCAGGCAGATGGCGGCATCTCCATCAAGGATGATTCATTAGGTATAGATTGGAAGATACCGACAGAAAAAGCTCTTCTTAGCGAGAAGGATACTCACCATGCTTGTTTGAAGGACTTTGACAGTCCGTTTTCTATAGATATGGATTTGTATCCTGAGTTTAAATAAGTATTAATGTTTAAAGAAAATAATATGACACAATATAAACGTTCAATCGTAATCACAGGTGGTGCCGGCTTTATCGGTTCACATGTAGTAAGACTTTTCGTAAACAAGTATCCAGAGTATAAGATTATCAACCTTGATAAATTGACTTATGCAGGTAATCTTGCCAACCTCAAAGACATTGAGGATAAACCAAACTACAAGTTCGTTAAGATGGATATTTGTGACTTTGACGCATTCTATCAGTTGATGCAGGACGAACATATTGATGGAATTATTCACCTTGCAGCCGAGAGCCATGTAGACCGTAGCATAAAAGATCCGTTTACTTTCGCTCGTACTAACGTAATGGGTACATTGTCTCTTCTTCAAGCTGCAAAACTGTATTGGGAATCATTGCCAGAGAAATTTGAAGGCAAGCGTTTCTACCACATCTCAACCGATGAAGTATATGGCGCATTGCAGATGACTCATCCTGAAGGAGTCAAGCCTCCATTTACAACTAAAGCAAGTTCAGAGACACATCACCTTGCTTACGGAGAAGACTTCTTTTATGAGACAACAAAGTATAATCCTCACTCTCCTTATTCAGCGTCAAAGGCAAGTAGCGACCACTTTGTACGTGCTTTCCATGATACCTACGGAATGCCTACTATCGTAACCAACTGCTCAAACAACTACGGTCCTTATCAGTTCCCAGAGAAATTGATACCGCTTTTCATCAATAATATCCGCCATCGCAAGGCATTACCGGTTTACGGTAAAGGAGAAAACGTTCGTGACTGGCTGTATGTTGAAGACCATGCTCGTGCAATTGATTTGATTTTCCATGAAGGTAAAGTTGCAGAGACCTATAATATAGGTGGATTTAATGAGTGGAAGAACATAGATATTATTAAAACAGTCATCAATACTGTTGACCGCTTGCTTGGCAGAGCAGAAGGTGAAGATCTTAACCTCATTACATACGTAAAAGACCGTCTTGGTCATGATGCTCGTTATGCTATTGATTCAACAAAGCTTCAGAAGGAACTTGGATGGGAACCGTCTTTGCAGTTTGAGGAAGGAATTGAGAAGACTGTAAAGTGGTATCTCGATAATGAGGAGTGGCTTGAGAATGTGACTTCTGGGGATTATCAGAAGTATTATGAGAAGATGTATGGTAACAATTAAAATTTTTGTATAAAGAAAAAATATTTATATTATAGCCCTTGTATGTTTATAACAAATTCACTGTTTGAAGAACTGATTAGCAAAGCAAAAAAATCATCTAGATTGAGGGTAAACTTCTGTTTGCATAAAACACAAGAGGATAAAGTACAAAAAATGATAAATGTAATATGTCCTGGTTCAGAAGTGCCTATACATCGTCATTTAAATACTGAAGAAACATTAGTATTGTTAAAAGGTAAAATTATAATAAGGTATTATAATGAAAAAATGGAAGAAATAGAAAATTTTGAACTTTCTTCTAATAATCCAGTTATTGATATTATGAGGGGACAATGGCATAGTATTACTGTCACAGAACCTGTCATACTTTTGGAAATTAAAGAAGGACCATATCGACCACTAAAAAATGATGAAATAGTGAATGGAAACAAATAGTGTATCAAACAATAAAAGGATTATGAAAAATACCATACTTCTTTATGGACGTATGATATTTATGATGGCTATTTCGCTTTATACATCAAGAGTTGTTTTGTCTGTTCTTGGTGTTGAAGATTTCGGTATTTACAATGTAGTTGGAGGCATTGTTATAGTATTGTCCTTCTTAAATACGTCTATGGCAGGCGCAACACAGCGATTTCTAAATGTGGAATTAGGAAAACGGGATTTGATATCTCTAAAGAAAGTATTTACAACAAGTGTTGTTATACATATGGGCATTGCATTTCTTGTCCTATTTCTTGCCGAAACGATAGGTGTATGGTTTCTCAATACACATATGACGATACCTTTAGATAGATTAACTGCGGCAAATTGTGTATTTCAATTTTCTGTTATTTCATTTTTGGTTACCATTGTAGCTGTACCATTTAATGCTGCTATTATTGCACATGAGGAAATGACTGCATTTGCTTATATTTCAATTATTGAAGCAATTTTAAAATTGTTAATAGTCTATTTACTTGTGGTTATTCCGGTAGACAAATTAATAATGTATGCATTACTTATGGTATTAGTTTCAACATGTATAAGTCTTTCGTATTGTTTGTTTTGTACTAATAAATTTAATGAATGTAAGGGTATAAGTTTACAATATGATAAGTATTATATGTCAAAAATGTTGGGCTTCTCAGGATGGACTGTTGTTGGAGCATTAGGAAGTATTTCTCATACTCAAGGAGTTGCCATTGTTATGAATATGTTTTTTGGTGTAACTGTAAATGCTGCTTTAGGTATAGCGAATCAAGTGACAAATGCAGTGAACCAGTTTGTAACAAATTTTATGACAGCATTGAATCCTCAGATAGTAAAAACTTATGCAGCTAATGAATTGGATTCTATGCACCTCTTGATAAAAAGAGGTGCACGTATGGGGATTAGTCTTGTGGCATTTTTTGCAGTACCTCTTATTATAGAAACCCCTGTAATTTTAAATATTTGGTTGAAGGAGGTTCCTGAATATACTGTAACCTTTATTAGGATAATTCTTTTAACTTCAATTTGTAATGCTTATTCTCAACCTCTTTCTACAGCTAAGGCAGCAACTGGTAAAATTAAACAATATCAAATAGTATTAACTACGTTAGGTTTGTTACATCTTCCATTAGCATGGATGGCTTTTGTTATGGGTGGAAGTCCTTTTTGGGCAATGTATGTTTATTTTGTCCTTGTGAACATTATTCAAACTTGTCGTATCTTTATGGTTTGCCGTTCTGTTAATCTTTCAATAATGGGATTTGTAAAGGATGTATGTATCCGTTGTAGTTTGATGGTATTTGTTTCGTTCTTTGTGCCAAGTCTATTTCATTTTATTCTACCATCTTCTCTGTTGAATAGCCTTATTGTTATATGTATTGCTTTTATGTCTACAGGTTTTTCAATAATAACTATTGCTTTGACAAAAACAGAGCGTTTGGCATTAACGAAAATAATAAAGAAAAGGATAGGTATAACATCCTAAATTAGATTATGGGGATGAAGAAATATTAATATAATAAAAAATGCAAATAATATGAAAGTATTATTATTAGGTGGTACAGGAGTTATTGGTACTTACCTTTCAAATAAACTAAACGAAAAGGGTTCTCAAATTTATATAACTACAAGAAGCCCAAATAGGTTAAGTATAGATAATATTCATTATATTTGTGGTAATGCTATGGATATGTCGTTTGTTCAGACTGCTGTAGAGTTGCAAAAATGGGATGTGATTGTTGATTTTATGACATATAATACTAAACAATTCGCAGAACGTATTGATTCGCTTTTATCACATACTAAACAATATGTATTTTTAAGTTCGGCAAGGGTGTATGGAAATTTAGAACATCCTATAAAGGAAACTTCACCAAGGCTTTTAGATTATATAAAAGATAAAGAGTATTTATCTACAGATGAGTATGCTTTAACAAAAGCAAGACAAGAGAATATTCTTTTTAGTTCTAAATATTCAAATTATACTATTATAAGACCATGTATTACTTACGGTCCCGAAAGGCTTCAACTAGGAGTTCTTGAAAAAGAAGAATGGTTGTATAGAGCCTTAAAGGGTAGAACAGTTGTTTTATGTAGGGAGATAATGGATAGTATAACAACAATGACTATAGGTGCAGATGTTTGTAGAGCATTATTGTCAACAATAGGAAATGATAAATGTTTAGGCCAAACCTATCATTTGACATCTTCTCACCATCGTTCATGGAATCAGATACTCACTATTTATAAAAATGTATTTAGACAGATAACAGGATGTGATTTTAAATATAAATATGTAGAATTAGATAAATTTTTGCATTGCCGTTTAGATATTCAACGTTATCAAGTTCTTTATGATCGTATTTATAACAGAGATTATGATACTTCTAAAGAATCTCATTTGTTTGATGTCAATAATTGTGTAAGCCCAGAAGAAGGATTAACTGAATGTCTATCGTCTTTTATAAAAGATAACAAGACATTTAGATTTGTTAATCCAGTATTTGAAGCAAGGAAAGATAAACTTACAAAAGAATATACACCATTAAATGAATTTCGTGGTGTTAAAAATAAAATTAAATATATTGTCGAAAGATTTATTAAAAACTAAATATTAAAAATATGTATTCAGCTCATAAAAACGTACAAATACTGATTGCCTTACTCAAGAAGCATGGCATTCGTAACATTGTTTGTTCCGCAGGAACACGAAATATATCTTTTGTTTTCTCTGTTTTAAGAGATGATTTTTTTAAGTGTTATTCTGTTGTAGACGAACGGAGTGCTGCTTTTTTTGCACTTGGACTAATACAAACTACCCAGGAACCAGCAGCTATAGTATGTACTTCAGGAACTGCTTCTGCTAATTATGTTTCTGCAGTCAATGAGGCTTATTATCAGCATTTGCCTCTTGTTGTACTAACTTCTGATAGACTCAGATATCATCTTAATCAACTTGAAGACCAATGTATTCCACAATTAAATCTATTTCATGATGTTATTCGTAAAGTCGTTGATTTACCTATAGTTAAGGATGATATGGATGCATGGTATTGTGGAAGACTTGTAAATGAAGCTCTTCTTGAACTTAATCATCGTGAAAAAGGTCCTGTCCATATTAATTTTCAGGTGGATCCTAAATATCCAATAGATGGAGGAGACTTCAAACTAACAGAATCATCTTTGCCGAATGTAACAAAAATAGAGCGCATAATGGCAGATGATGACGAAGTGGTGTGGAAGAATCTTGCGAAGAGTATGAAAGGAAAGAAAATACTTCTAAGTTGTGGACAAAATCAACCGATGTCAGAAGAAGATATAGCTATTGTAAACGAATTCTGTGATAGATATGATGTGGTGGTTTATAATGAGCATTTATCTAATTTCAATGTAAAGAATGGAGTGTCAAGTGCAGGTATATTAAATAAAATATATTGGAAAGACATGTGTCCTGATATTGTTATCACTATTGGAGGTCATCATCTAGCAGATCCCAAATGGGGTATTCGTACTATAAATGATAGAATAGAACATTGGCATGTTTCACCCAACGGTGAAGTTGCGGACGTTTTTAAATGTCAGACCAAGATTATAGAATGTAAGGTAATCTATTTCTTCAAAAGAATGGCATCGCTTGAAAAACCATGTCCTCATCCTTATTTGGATTCTTGGCGAGATATGGAAAAGAAGCGTTTAACACGCGTTCCAGTTGCGGAAGATTTTGAGTATTCGCAGGTTTATGCGATAAAGAGTTTTATAGATAGATTGCCAGAGGAGTGTTTACTACATGTATCTAATAGTAATAGTATAAGAATATTTTCATATTTTGATATTCCTAAATCTATAAAATTCTATTGTAATAGAGGAACATGTGGCATAGATGGCTCAATGTCTTCATATGTAGCCCAATCTTATGTGTCTTCACAACCATCTTTTTTGTGTATAGGTGATTTGAGCTTCTTTTATGATATGAACGCTTTGTGGAACAACTATATTAATGGTAATACACGTATCATGTTGTGTAACAATTCAGGAGGTGCAATTCTTAATTGGGGGTCTTATCTTACTGTTAATGTAGAAGGAGCTCCAGTCAATACCGGAGCAGAACATCATACTTCTGCAAAAGGCTGGGTGGAATCACGTGGATTTAAATATCTATGTGCACATTCCAAGGAAGAATTTGATAAGGCTATTGTAGGGTTTATGGTAGCAAAAAGTGATAAACCGATACTTTTAGAGGTTTTTACTGACATGGCTATAGATATACAAGAGCGTGAAAAAATATCAACTGCTTATATGAATGCTTCTGATAAATCTGTTAATGCTTTGAAATCTGCAGTTCCAAGTTCTGTAAAAAAAATAATCAAAGGAATTCTTAATAAATGATATGAATATACTGATGATAAATCAGCCTCTTAATAATAGAGGAGACGAATCTGCTCATCGAGCTTTGATTAGAAGAATATTAAAGGAAATTCCAAATGCTAAAATTCGAGTTTTCTTTATAGGTGAAAAGAAAGATTCTGTACAGCAATTCAAAATTGATGATGAAAGAGTAAAATACGTTTCTTATCTTTCTCAATCGTGTACTAAAAATAAATTTAAATATTTTGTTTATGATAGGTTGATAGTCTGGAATGCATTCTTTAAATTTGTCAATAGTTGCTACTTGAAGAATATCACATTCTTATGGTGGTTAAACCCTCTTGTTTGGCCTTTGTTGATAGCAATTTTACGTTCAGATTTAGTACTTAATGCTCCAGGAGGTATTTGCATGGGTGGTTTTCAAGTTTGGCAACATATTGCATATTTGAAGATGGCCAAAGTTTTACATAAGGATATTTATTATTATGGTAGATCAATAGGACCATTTCCAGAAAAAACTGTAAGTAATCGTCGATTCAAGGAGGAAAGTTTTAAATTGCTTAGGTATTTTAAATTTTTATCATTACGAGATGAAAAGTCAGAAGCTATTGCTCGTCAATATAAAATACCTTATGTACCTACTGTGGATTCAGCGTTTCTTGATGTTCCGCATAATGGTGTACCTCAAAACCTTGTAGATTGTATTGGTAATGATTATATAGTTTTTGTTCCTAATGTATTACGTTGGCATTATGCTTATAAGAATGTTCCAAAAGAACGTATAGACAATATGTTTATAAAAATGCACGATGCCTTACATTTAGCTTTTCCTAAAGCTAATATTGTAATGTTGCCACAGACTTTCAATTATGATGATCCTCTTTTTAATGATGTGAATTATTTTCATGAGTTGAAATCCCTGTTAGGTAATCCTTCTTATATAAAGGTTATAGCTGATATATACAGTTCGGATATCCAGCAACAAATTATAGCTAAAAGTAAACTTATTGTAGGAGCAAGATATCATTCTATCGTATTTGCTATTAATAATAAAACTCCATTTATCTCATTGTCATATGAGCATAAGATGGAAGGATTATTAAATATAATAGGAGGAAAAGAGAGCATGATAAATATATCAGATTTATCTTCTGATGAAAAAGTTAATGATATCATGCGTGATTTCTCTAATATTTTAAGCGATAAAAACAGCGAGAATAATGCTGCCTGTTTGTATAATAAGGCTCTGAATATAGCCAATAGTTGTTTTTCTACTTTTTATAAAAGTATAAAGAATAATGAATAGATATAAAGCTGAACATATATTAACAAGCTCATTCTATCCATTATATATGTTAATTTACTTTTTCCTAATGTTTGGAATAAGTATAACATCTTATGTTGGTTTCCCTATTGTTATTTGTATTGTTGCCATAGTATTCAATTTATTTATAAAAACATGGCATAAACAATCCTTTAATATAGGTAAGAGAATGTTTGTTATATGGGCCGTACTTAATTTAGCGTCAATAGGCATGTACCTTTTTAATGGTATGCCATTAAGTTGTTATACTTATTCATTGCAATACTATTTCTTTCCAATGCTATTCTTTTTTATAGGAAGTGATGAAACTAATATAAACGATGGATTTTATAATACATTTTTGTTCGCTAGTGCCTTTTTCTTTATTGTCGGTCTATATCTATATTTTGCAATGCCGCCTTTTTACATTGCGTATCAGGCTGAAGCATGGGGTAATGCTTGGTACACAGGATCGGCAGGTTATAATGAAGATAATATTGCGTCTGTATTGCGATTTTCATCGTTTATGTCATCCTCTTATGTGGCAAGTGCATTAAGTATTTCAACTATAGCAATATCTTTAGGATTCCTATTTAGAAAAAGTAAAATAAAACACTATTTTCTATATACTTTATCTCTTATTTGTATTATTGGAGCAATACTATGTCAACAGAGAATAGCGATGGCATGTGTTGTATTGGTATTAGTAGTGTTTTCTATTTATGGAAGAAAAAAGGGAAATAATTTTATTTTCGGTATTTCATTATGCTGTTTATTTTTATTTATGTCGCTTATAGGACTGTCTTTTGCTGATGATCGCTTGTATGTGATATCAGAAATGATAACTAATCGTATGGATAGTATGAATTTTGATGAAGCAATGTCAGGAAGAACAGGACAATATATAAAAGCATATAATGAAATATTAAATTATTTTGTAACAGGAAAAGGAATGGGAGCAGGTGGACATGCTGCTGCCATGAATGGAAATATTGGAGTATGTGATGGAGAGTTTATTCATCTTTTCTTTGAATTTGGATTTATAGGGTCTCTTATTTTTATTCCTTTTATTTTTATTACTTTAAAACGAGGAATAACAAATTTCAATGAATTATGTGTTGAAACGTCCATAGTAGTGTATCTATTATTGTCGGGAATCGGAGAAAATGTACTTTCTGTTTCTTATCTAATAGGTCCTATATTTTGGTTTTGTGCAGGACGTATTTGGAATAATAATTATCTATTAAGATTACACAATGAAGTATAATAAACAAATTATTGCATACTATCTTCCCCAGTACCATCCAACAAAGCGTAACAATGAATGGTGGGGAAAGGGTTTTACAGAGTGGACAAATGTGGGTAAAGCAAAGAAACTTTATCCTGGTCATTATCAACCGAAAGTGCCATCAGAACTTGGTTATTACGATTTGCGCTTGCCTGAAGTAAGAGAAGCACAAGTGGAGCTTGCTAAAGAAGCAGGTGTGACAGGCTTTTGTTATTATCACTATTGGTTTGAGGCTGGTTTTGAGGAGTTGGAAAGACCATTTAATGAAGTGGTGGAAAGTGGCAAACCTGATTTCCCGTTCTGTCTATGTTGGGCTAATGAATCATGGTATTCTAAGTTTTGGAATAATGATGGAACTGTAGAGAAAAAAATACTTGCTGAACAGAAATATCTTGGTAAGGAAGATAACGAAAAGCATTTTTATTCTCTGCTTAAGGCTTTTAAAGATAAGCGATATATAAGGATAGACGGTAAATTGTTATTTGTAATATATCAACCTTTAGGCTTTAAGAATTTTAAGGAATTCAAGGCCCAATGGAATCAATTAGCTGCTGAAAATGGTTTGGGAGGTTTTTTCTTCGTTGGTCAGACTCTGCATAAGGAGAAAGTTGATGAAATTAAAGATTATGGCTTCGATGCAGTAAACCACTGCCATAGACTTGATAATTACTATCAGTATAACAAAACTTCAAACTTTGTTATGCGCTGTTTTAATTTTGCTCGAAAGTTCATCAAAGTTCCTTATATTATTTCATACAATAAGGCAATAAAACACAGTGTCTTTGACGAAGATTATCGCGAAGATGTATTCCCTACAATGATGCCCAATTGGGATCATACTCCAAGAAGTGGACGGGGTGGTACTGTATTACATAATGCAACGCCAGAGTTGTTTGAAGTTCACGCAAAGAAAGTTCTTGAATCAATAAAAGATAAGAAAGAGAACAACCGTATTGTGTTCCTGAAATCTTGGAACGAATGGGGTGAAGGTAACTATATGGAACCAGATTTAAAATATGGAAGAGGCTTTATAAACGCATTAAAAAGAGCATTAAAAAATGAGTAGAATAGCAATAGTTGCATACGAGACAAACCCAGCTGTATGTAGTTCGATGATGATGCATGTGGATATGATGGCAGATAGTGGTCATGATATTGTAATGTTTCTTCAGAATAAAATTAACAGAAGTCTTTTTAGAGATTACAATTATAAGATAGAGGACTTTGAACGACCTTCGGAACTCTCTAATTTGTTCTCTAAATATGAAATTGAAAAAGTATGGTGCACAAATGTGATGTACGTTTTGAAACTTGTACGTATAACTAAGCTCCCTATTTATCTTTGGAAACAAGGAGACGCTGCCGCTGAAAGTTATATGAAGCATCATAGTTATTTGCGTAAATGGGTGCTTCAATTGATAGATGCTTATACACTGCGTAAAGTAGCTGGGGTGATCTATGTGTCAGATGCAATGAAGGAATACTATGAAAATAAATATGGAGTAAAAACGAAATCTATTGTTGTGCCATGTTTGTCTGAATTTGCGAACTCCAAAGTGGAAAATGTTGAACGTATTCCTAACTCTTTTGTATATATCGGTGGCTTGTCAGTATGGCAGTGTTTCGACGAAATCCTGAAGTTGTACGCCAAAATCAGAACCGATAAGTCAGTTTTCCACATTATAACCTTGAATACTGAGGCTGCAAGAAAAAAGGTTATAGATATTATTGGTGATGACAAGAATATAGAGATATATGGTATTACCGATAGAACTCAGATACCTGCCACGCTCAATAAATTTGAATATGGTTTCCTTATCAGAAAAAATGATGTGGTTAACCAAGTGGCAGCTCCAATAAAATTCTTGGAATACCTGTCATGCGGTGTGAATGTCATTATGACGGATGCCGTACCTTCATACGCAAAGTTGGTGAAAGAAAACAATGTTGGTACAGTGGTGGACATGAATGCAGAAAACATCACTATCAATCCATGCAATCCAAATTCAAAAGAAGTATATAATAAATACTTTAATAGAGAATCGTATGTGGATCAATATAGATCTTTACTAATATAATAATTATTCATTAGTGTCCCAATTTTAACGGGACCCTAATGATAAAGTATAGAAAATGATGAAGATTTTAGTGTTGGGATATTTTGGTTATCAGACAAATCAGTTAGATGGTCAGACAGTTAAGACAAGAGATGTATATCGTTTAGCAAAAGAACAATTAACGGATTGTGATGTCGAATATTTCGACACGCAGTCATTGCAAAAGAACAAACTTTTGGTATTTAAGATGTTCTGTAAAGTTATGTGTTGCAAAACTTTGTTCTACTTGCCGGCACATAACAATTTGAAAGTCTTTTTCCCTATAATATTCATATTGTCGAAATTGTTTCGGTTTAAGATACACTATTTCGTTGTTGGTGGTTGGCTAAGAGAATATCTCACTCATCTTCCAATACACCGCTTTATGCTTGGACGGATAAAAGGAATTCATTCCGAGACGCAAAGATTAAAAAGGGAATTAGAAGAGTACTATAAATTTAAAAATGTTGATGTTTTCCCTAACTTCAGATTCTTTGATTATAATCCAAAGCCCACAGAGTCGAAGAGACTCCGTATTGTTTTTATGGCTCGAATAATGAAACAGAAGGGGTTGGATTGGATTTTTGATTTAGCTGATTATATTGTGGCAAACGGTTTACAAGGAAAGTATTCCATCACTTTTTTTGGTCAAGAAGCAGATGAAGATAAAGAGTACTTCGAGGGAAAAGTGAAGCAATATGAATTCGTAGAATATTGTGGTCATCTGCAGCCAGAGTTAATTCACGAAACACTCAGTCAGTATGACGTGATGTTATTACCGACACATTTTTATACAGAAGGTCTTCCCGGCTCTGTAGTTGATGCGTATATTTCTGGCATTCCAGTAATTGTAACAGAATGGAAGCATTCTCGTGAGTTTGTGGATGATGGTAAAAGTGGATACATTGTCCCTTTTGAAAATGGCATACAGCAGATGATTGACAAAGTGCTATTACTCGAAAAAGATAGAGAACTCTTAAGAGAGTTGAAAGCAAATGCTCTTATAAAACGTATGGAATTCGCTCCGCCTAGGTTGGATATCCTAATGCGTAAGTAAAAGTGATAGCTAAGAGTTATATGGTGCGATACCATCAGGCGGAATAAGATAAACTGTAAATTAAAAATACAATGTCTACAAATCCATATTCTGCAGAAGAATTAAACCAACGATTGGATAGAGTTAATGGTTGGATTAATAATTGTGATCAAAAAGCTGGAATTCTTTTAGCTTTTTGTGGAGCTTTGGTTGCGGTTTTACTCACATCAGATGTGATAGGAAAAGGGTATTATTATCTCGTTGAACCATTTTATAGTTATTGGTTAGATGAAGCTGATGCGACTTTTTCATTTAAGAGAGCAACGTTATTCTGTGGACTATTGCCTATTATTTATTATGGATGGAATATGGTGTATAACCTTTTATTGGCATTAAAGTCCAAGACCAAGATTGAGGATTTTGATAACAACGGTTCTCCTATAATAAGTAATTCTAAATTACATTTTCAGTCAATCGCAAAGAAAAGCTATAGAGAATTCCAAACAGAAAGTAAATGGCAGTCGGAAACTGAATATTTAGATGATTTATGTACACAGATATATTGTAATTCCAGAATATGTGATGATAAATTTGATAATTACACAAAAGGTTTGAATGATTTTACGAAAATGTTAATCAGCTGTTTTTGTGAGATTGTTGTTTATCTTATTTTTCCACAAATATAATGAACAGAAAAGATTTCATGGCTTCCATTGATAGAGTAATCAATGATTGGAATTCCACAAGCTTTAGTTTTTCTCAAAAAGATTATGTACCAGGTTTAGATGATTCCAATCTTACCTATGGTGATGGTCAAGAAAAAAAAGGTGTTGAGATAAATACTTGTGTGTTGTTTGTAGATATTCGTAATTCTGTACAATTGACGAAAGACAAACAGGATAGAACTATGGGACGCCTATATTCGGTATTCACTCAATGTATGCTGTTAGCAGCTCAAGAAGAAGGCGGCTTTGTAAGAAATATTATTGGTGATCGCGTGATGATAGTCTTTCCACCCGATCAATGTTATACCAAAGCTGTTAATTGTGCTGTTACAATCAACCATATAGCAACACTTATTAATAGAAAGATAGACAATCTTGATTTTAAGTGTGGAATTGGTATTGACTATGGTAGAATGAGAGTGATGAAAGTTGGGGTTGTAAAGAAAGGGACTGAGAATGATGACAATAAAGGTCTTGTTTGGATAGGATATCCAGCAAACTTTGCATCTCGTCTTACGGATTGTGCCAATAAAGAGTTTAACGACGTAGTGTATAGGATTGATGCCTACTTTTATCATCATAATTATTTTGGTGTAAATCCATTTTTAGATACTCGTGCATCTGGCTATTATAGAGAAACTAAAGAATTTACAGCAGAAGAGTTGGCAGAGTCACTGTCAGTTCAGCAGAGAGGGGGAAACATCGTTGTATCAAATAAATTTGTTAATCCTATATCAATTCAATCTGTAAATAATAATTTTACTTATTCGCCTATACTTGTATCGGAAGCAGTGTTTAATGGTTATAAAAAAGAAAATCCTAAGGCAAATGACATTATTGAGGGGTTGTGGACAGAGCAAACACGAAAGATATGCGATATAGATTTTAAAATTTTTGGTGCAAATCTTATTTGGGAATTATCATAATATATTCATTAAAGAAATAGTACATATAGTTAATCAATAATTATGCAAGACTACGGATTGGTATCAATTATCACTCCCACATGGGCGTGTGCTGCTTTTATAGCAGAGACAATAAAGAGTATTCAAGCGCAGACTTACCATAATTGGGAACTCCTCATACAAGATGATTGTTCAAAAGACAATACGTTAGAGGTAGTAAAGCCATATATGGAAGCGGATAAGCGTATTAAATATGAGTGTAATCCTCAGAACTCTGGTGCGGCCATTACTAGAAATAATGCTTTGCGAAGAGCAAAGGGACAGTGGATTGCTTTTCTTGATTCGGATGACTTATGGAGTCCTGAGAAATTGGAGAAGCAGTTGGCTTTTATGGTGAAGAACGGTTACCATTTCTCTTATACAGGTTATGAGGAAATGGATGAGGCTTCTAACCTTACAGGCATAAAGCTTTCTGGCCCTAAGCATGTCACAAAGTTTGGAATGTTTAGTTTCTGTTGGCCTGGATGTTTGACTGTGATGTACAATCGTGAGAAGATAGGATTGTTGCAGATTGCTGATATCAAGAAGAATAACGACTATGCCATGTGGCTAAAGGTAATACAGAAAGCAGATTGCTATTTGCTAGACGAGTGTTTGGCAAAATATCGTAGGGGCAGAAAAGGCAGTGTATCAACCCACGGCTATGCTACTATGATACGTTGGCATTATAAACTATGGTATGAGGCAATGGCGATGAATCCAATAGCTAGTGTATTCTGGACAGGCATGAACTTGATTTGTGGTGTGTATAAGAAATTGCATTACGTGAAAAAAATGTAGGTGGGTAAAATGCATGAGCTCATATAAGGACTCAGACTAATACCTTGCACCCGGCTGTTTGTTATAGTTAAGGTATGACAGCAGAAGAACAAAAACGTTATATCAATTATCTTGCCGAGCGAGTTCGTGAGGCGGATTTAGGCTTACGTGCCCGTGACCTTGTTCTCCAAGATTTTCTTGATAAGCAGAAGGAATATGACGAACGCTTGTCAAAATTGGATGCTGTGCTTTCTCGTGTTGATTCTCTGAAATCTTCATTAAAGGATGAGATAAAGAGACGCAAGACTGCAGAGCGTAAGGTGGATGACTTGAAGGCAAAATTAAAGTTTGCTAACAAGAACCGCTTCGTTAACAAGAGTCAAATCTCTGGGAAAAAGAAGTCGGAAGAAGAGTCTGACTGCATCCATAATGAATAGGATTTTAGGGCTTGCCGTCAGATAAAATCGGATTGGTGCGATTTTTCGAATTATAATTTATAAAGTTGGTACTTATAATATAAAGTTACTATCTTTGTGTTTGAGCATTCAAGATAGCATACTGTGTGCAAAGCGAAGACATGTAGTTTTTTCGATGGGTCATGGGATGCTATCGTGATGGAACTGTTTTTTAATTCGAAATATGTCTAAAACTTATTCTATATTTTACTCTTGGCAGTCAGATACAAAAGATAAGAGCCGTAGCATTATTGAAAATGCATTATCAATAGCAAAACAAGAATTGCAGGAGAATGAAGGTATTTCCATTGAAATAGATCATTCTACTTTAGGTAAGAGTGGAATGCCTTCGATTGATCAAACAATTCTTCGTAAGATTGATAATTGTGATATTTTCTTATGTGATTTAACTCCAGTGGTTGAATATCAAAAAACGGAGAGTAATGGAAAGAATATAACGAAATTAGTCCCTAATCCTAATGTTCTTCTAGAATTAGGATATGCTATGAGTGCAGTTGGAGTAGATTATATTATACCTGTAGCGCATAAAGGGAAATGGACGCATATAGAAATGCCATTTGATATAAATCATCATTCTATTTATGCTTTTACAGAAAAACAATGTAGTTTGGCTAAGCCGATATTTGATGTTGTAAGTTATATTAAGAAGAAAGGTTCTCACAGACATTTAGATCAACCTTTTTGGTATCATAAGTTATCTTTGATTATTACTCAAGTTAAAGAGCGTTTTTTTACTGAACCTTTTGATCCGTACAAGGATGCGATTACAGAGAATTCTACTGTATTCTTTAAGAGGAGACTGTGTGCGGCTTTTCCTGGTGAACGAGGATTGGTTGAATATACTGATCAAAAACAAATTAGGAAAGCACTTTCAAAGTTGTTCGAACCACCTTTAAGTTTTAAGAAAAGTATAGGGTGGAATAGTATGAAAGATCCGATATGGTGGTTTAGAGGTGGAAGTGCAATGGATATTGATAAGTATAGATATTTAGGAAAAGGCCGCTATCTGTTAGGATGGGAAGAATTAAAGATACGTAGGTTAATAGCTTATATCGAGAGTGGACGTTATTATAGTAACTATGTATATATTGAATTTGAAGGCGACTCACCAACTAGTGTATACAGTGGTCATTATTCTCCTGAGAAAATTGAAGAAGAGCATCGTAGCTTGGATCAAGAGATGGATAGTTATGCTATATTTAAACCTTGTGCTTTCTATAGAAAGATAATCACAACGCAAGAAGCGGACGATGGACATACTAAGATTTTGGGTAGAATTATTGACTTAAAGAAACGTTGCGAATATAGAATGCGCTCATTAACTCCGTTTAATTATATTATTGCAGCAAAGCAATCTGCATTTAATAATAATACTTTTAATAGAACATCTAGAGAGATTCTTGATGGGATGTTAGATGGTTCGGTATCTAAGGAGCAATTGAATGAATACATGATGTCATTCCCTAAACCTGAATAAAGCTTTTTAATATAAGTGTAAGAATGGTGTATATATCTAAAGATATTGTAGAGAGGTTAGATGCTATAGATGTATATGATGTAGCTGAAAGACTTGATATTAATGTTCACAGAAATTTGGCATTGTGTTTTATTCATGATGATCATCATAAAAGCTTGAATTTTAAAAGGGGTAATAATTCATGGAAATGTTTTGTTTGTGGAATTGGGGGGCGCAGTATTGATTTGGTTAGGCATCGTTTGAATTGTTCTTTTCTAGAGGCTTGTGATTGGTTGTCTAGAAATTATAATATCCCTATACCGTATAATAATTTAAGAAAGGTGAGTAATACACCTCGTAGGGCTGTGTGTGCAGTTGAAGAGGTTGAAAAAGCAGTGCCAAAAGTTGACGAGGAAGTGTTGAATTGGGTTATTAACAATGCCCGCTTGTCTGAGCAAGCAAAGCACTTTTTGTTTGCTGATAGAGAATACTCCGAAGACGTTATTTCTTCTTTGAAAATAGGAAGCATATCGGATGCTAAAAGATTTGTATTGGCATTAATTGATGTATTCCCAGCAGAAAGATGTTTAAAGGCTGGTGTGTTGCTTCAAGGTAAGTATGGCCTTTATCCAGTTTTTAGAGTACCATGCCTTCTTTTTCCTTATTATGATATAGATGGAAACATTTGTAATATTCAAAGTCGTTTCTTAGGTAAGTTAGAAAAAGGTAAAAATCAACGTTTTAATAATTGTAAGGGCCTAGCTTTAACAATGTTTAATTTACCTATTTTGAAATCTTCAGAGAAGTTTGATAAAATATATGTAGCAGAAGGTGTTACGGATTGTTTTGCTTATTTGTCTGAGGGCAAAAATGCTATAGCTATACCAGGTGCAGGAACTTTTCGCCCTGAATTCGCGGACTTTCTGAGAAATAAGGCTGTGTTTATATATCCAGACAATGATGATGCTGGACAGAAAATGTTTGAAAAGATGAGACGCTGTTTAAAGAGAATTGGTGTTAGCATTCATAATACTAGAATGGATTCTAATCACAAGGATTATTCTGAATTTTATAAGGAAAAACGTCATGAGAAAAATTCAAGATGATATATTTGAAACCATTTGTAGTAAAGAAAATCTGATATTGGCTTGGAGAAGGGTAGAAAATTCTTTTCATCATGGTGATGTTTGGTATGATGAATTAGAACTTGCTGCTTATAAGTTTAATCTTGTAAACAATATAGAAGATTTATCTAAAAAATTAAAGAATGGTACTTATAAGATGAAACCTATAAAGCCTGCTCCTTATCCAAAGACTAAAAAGATTGTTGAAGATGAAGTGGATAAATTTGAAGAGCTTCGAGTTAGACAGTCTTTCTGTATTAATGTTGAAGATCAAATTGTATGGATGGCTGTTTATGGAGTTCTTGGACCATATTTTGAAGAACAAATGCCGGCTTGGAGTTATGGGAATCGCATGTTTTTGAATACTTGGAAAAACGAGGATGAAATATGGATAAATGGTGTTTATAGAACTACTTCCAAGCTATTCTATAGGAAATGGACGCAAGGATGGCCTTTATATAGACATATGTTGGCGGCTTGTATCAAACGTATGGCTTTTCCAGGGAAACAAGATGAAGATGTATGTGATGATTTTGTATTGGAAGCGATAGAAGAAAACGATGCTCAAGTAAATGATGCTTTTAAATTGCCATATTTAGAAAAGGACTATTTTTCAAGAGATGGCTTTCATCCAAACTTGTATTATTTGTCTATAGACTTGGAGAAGTTTTATCAGACTATAAAAATGGAGAGAATCAGGGAAAAACTCTTGAATGCGTTTCCTATAGATAATCTTGAGTTTAATGCACTAATAAATTCAATTACTAAGTTCGAAGTAGTGAATGATGGAAAAGATTGTATTACTTTCACTGACGATGAACTTAAAAAAATGGATTTATCATCAGATCTGGCTTTTGATGGTTTGCCCACTGGACTTATTGTAGCAGGGGCTTTGGCGAATTTATATATTTTGGATATTGATTTAAAAGTTTGTGAGAGACTAAAAAAAGAGCATCCGCATCATGTATTGCATTTTAGGTATGTTGATGATCATTTATTCATTTCTGAAGATTCTGAAAAATTAGTAGATTGGAAAAATTGGTATATTCAGGAAATAAAGAATTTAGGGCTTAGGGTAAATGAATCCAAAACAGATGAACAGCCAATCAAAATAGATTCAACTTATCCAACTCCTTTAATTACACAAACCTTACAGAAACTATCGGAAATATCTAAAATGCCATTGGATTTATTAAATTCTACCGAATTTGAATTGGTGTTTAGAGATTTGCAAATGTTATTGGTTTCTGATTTTCCTGAGCAGGAAATCAAAAAAGGAACAAGAACATCATTTGCTTGTACAATGTTGTCTCGATTATCGTCTGATATAAACGTAGATTATGATATAATACATCAATTACGTAAGGAGTGGCTTTCGTATATTTCTATGATTCCTGTTGATAAAGGACTAAATAATAGTAATTTGCGTTCTTTGATATTTTCTACAGGTGATGATTATCCTGAAAAATTGGACGAACATGTTAGGGAGCTGATAGGCAGAGAAGGTATAGATAAATATAATAGCATTAGGAATGCGATAGATGAATCAAGAAAAGAAATAAGAAAAATAGAAGTTAAGATTTTCAATTTGCTAGTGTTTTCTGTTAAAGAAATTCCTGATAAGCCTAAAATGTGGCTTAGAATATTGGATTTTTGCATATTTCATGCACCCGAAAATATTCAGAATTTATATGTTGTTTTGAATAAGATTTATGAGGATGGTGAAATACATTCTTTAGGATATGAATATATTGTTTCTATAATGAATACTCATATGGCATTGCAAGCATTGAAAGCCGTTTCTCGTCTTTCAGCAAATAAATATAAAAATCCAAGGAAGAAAATAATAGATAATCTATTCTTAAAACTATATTGCCAAATTGATGATAAATATAACGGTATACGCCACTATTTATATGAAGATGCTGATTTTTTAGTACAAAGAACTAGAACAGCATTAAAGAAATACATGGGTAAAGAGGAAGGAAATAGTTTTTTAGATAGTTGTAGTTACAATGGTCTAACTTTGGATTCTTCATTTTGGTTGTTGTGGCATATCGAAAAGTTGAATCGAGATAAACCGAATCCTGATTTGTTTATTCCTGAATTTTTAGCTGAAAATTTGAATAAAGCAAATCTATACTCTGAATATTTTATTCAATTACTATTCACGTGTGTTCCTTACGTTTCTTTATCTCGATTTGGCAAAAAGAATTTCAAAAAAATACATTTTACTAGTCTTCAAAAAGATAATTTGTTGCTTTCAGTATGGAAGCAGCATTTGGGTATGGAAGTAATAAAGAGTTTTGGACTGAATGAAACTAAAATGTCAAGTCCATCTAATAAAATATCTTTGATTCAATGGATAAATGAAGTGCGGCTTATGGAAGATGATAGTAAGAATATATTGGGGAATGCATTATGTTCTGAATATTGTGCTACTTTGATTATGAAATATGTGGTAAGTTATTTCTGTAAAGAAATAGAGCATATTGAAAAGACACATCTTCATCCTGCCTCAATCTTATTAAAAAGAGAAGAATGTTTAGATGTAAAAGATTGGGATAGTTGGATTGATCCTAACAAAATAATTAGCATAGAAACAAAGGATTCTTTTAGTGATGAGATGTATCGCTATCCTACTTATATGTCTAATGATTATGAACCAATGATAGGAGTTATTTATGGTTTAGGTATCATTTTCCTTCAATTATTGACAAAAGAATATTCTTTACCATGGGTTTTTAACAGACCTGAGTATGGATATGAATGGCAATCGGTTCTTTATCGACTGCTTGAAAAAGGAAAGGTCTCATCTACTAATTATAATATAATAGCAGCTTGTTTGTCTTTAGAAAATAGAGAGACGATTAAGTTGAAGGGGATTTTGAATAATGTAGTTATAAGTAATCAGCTAGTTAATGATGCTAAGATAGAATCTATAGAAGAATTACTTGATGAAATAGAGAATTCATTGACTGAATTAAAAGGGAACCAAATATCCGTAGCGAATAATGAAACACGTCAACTTGTAATGATTAAGATTTGATGGAGAAAAGTTTGAATATAGGAATTATACAAGCTATTGTAAATGCTGATATGGCATGGAATCACTCGCCGCAAATGGATGTATATGAGGCAAATGCTATATGGAGGCAAATACAAACTGCTTTTGCTTCATTTCAAGAAATGTCGGATACGAGAAGGCCTGATATTATTGTACTACCAGAATTGGCGGTTGCTACATATTTTGAATCACGTTTAAAAAGCTTGGCAAGGATGGTAGGAGCAATAGTTGTAGCTGGACTTGACTTTAAACAATACAGCAATGATAAAATAGCGAATAAGGGTATATTCTATATCCCAAGCTATTGGCCAAAAGGTAAAAATGTGAGAAGAGTAACATCTAAGACTTTCTATTTTGGAAAACATTTTATGGCGAGAGACGAGCGTAAAATTATTAGTGAAAAATGGAAAAGAACATTCAAATCATGCGATGATTTTTATATCGTTGATTTGGCAGAGTTTGGTAAACTTGGTGTCTCTATTTGTGCGGATTTTTATGATATTGAGCGATATGCTATATATAAAGGACGTATACAACATCTAATAATTATAGCTAATAATAAGGATATTAAGTCTTTTTATTTCTTGGCTGAAGCAATATCGCGACTGGTGTATTGTAATGTTGTAATATGTAATTCGGGTCATTATGGAGGTTCTGTTTGCTTTAGCTTAGCTAAAGAAGAATACAAGCGTTATTGTTACAAACATGAAGGAATGGATTTGTTTACATCACAAATTGTATCGTTGCCTGTAGATGAGTTATGGAAGGCTCAATCAGAAGATGAAAATGCTCTAAAGGGTTTTAAAAATCCTCCTCCAGGCTATGAATACCATTATGAAAAATATGATGAACCTATTAGTGAAGATAAAAAATGAGTTATAGATGGCAAGAAACTATGAAAATTCTGATTCCAGGATTTTACATACTAATTTGTGTTGGCTTGGGATGTTTACTGAATTATGTTCAATTGGTCAAGGAGTTCTTTGATTTGATAGGTAAATTATCAGCCATACTTATAATACTAATGTTTTTTGTTTCATTTGTTATTGGATATATAAATGAGATAGTTAGTGGTGCAATTGAATATATTTTGTACAAATTCAAAGTGCCTCGACCATCACGTTTGGTATTAAACAATACAATAGAACGATTTCGCATCATCGAGAATACAGAACTTAGGCTAAAACTTCAAATCTCTACAAATGCTTTAATTGATAATACTTTAGCTGCGAAAAGTTTAGCAAAGGCTAAACAGACTACAGAAACAGATAAATATCAAGAGTTTTATTATCAATCTGTTCTTGCTAGAAATTTATTCTTCGGGCATTCATTTTCACTAGTCTTTTTGCTAATTGTATTAGATTGGTGTTGGATGTTTTTAGCATTAGGTATCTTGGTGGGAATATTGTTTTTGTGGCAATGGTGGAAAATGAACTTAGTTTATGTCAAAAAGATATTTGTTGAATACTTAAAATAGATAGTAAGTGGTCAAATGGCTATTGATTGAATGGTTTATTTTCGAAGCGAGCAAAAAATAGCATTTATAGCAATGAAGATTTAGAACTGTTTTACTATCAGTAAATTTACAACCTATAACTAAGTTATGGTAAATACAGGCGATGAAAAATTGCTTATTTCCCGTCATTCGTTAGAAAAAGTGTATCAACTTGCCAATTATTCGTTAGAAAAAGTGTACCTTTAGGCTTGTTATTCGTTAGAAAAAGTGTAAGTCATGAAGAGAACTTTATATAATCAACTATTGCAATGGAAGAGTAAGAACGACAGGAAGCCGTTGATACTCAATGGTGCACGTCAGGTGGGTAAGACGTATTTGCTTCAGGAATTCGGGCGTAATGAGTATGAAAAGGTGGCGTTCTTCAGTTTAGACCGTAATCCGATGGTGGCTACCGTGTTTGAACAGGGTGGTTCGGTAGCGGATATTCTGCTATCGCTTTCGGCAATCAGTAATGTGGATATAACTTCTGGGAATACGCTCGTAGTGCTCGATGAGGTGCAGGATTGTCCAAAGGCGTTGGAGACGCTTAAATATTTTTGTGAGGATGCTCCGGAATATCATGTTGTGGTGGCGGGCTCGCTGTTGGGGCTTTCGCTTCATGATGGGGTGTCTTATCCGGTAGGAAAAGTGGAGGAGTTGCGCCTTTATCCGATGACGTTTATTGAATTCTTGCAGGCTATTGATAAGGTGCGCTTGGCTGATGTGCTGCAGAGCGGTAACTGGACGGTTATTAATATGCTTGCGGATGAGTATGTGCGATTGCTTAGGCAGTATTATTATGTGGGCGGTATGCCTGCGGCGGTGTTGGCTTTCGCCGAGCAGAAGGGGCTGAAGGTGGTAAGAGAGATTCAGAACCAGATAATTCGAGACTACCGACGTGATTTTTCGAAACATGCTCCGGTGGGTGAGGTGCCACGTATTAATATGGTGTGGGACAGTATTCCGGCGCAATTGGCTAAGGAGAACAAGAAGTTTATTTATGGGGCGGTGAAGAAGAGTGCACGGGCTGCCGACTTTGAGTTAGCTATTCAGTGGCTTATAGACGCTGGTTTGGTGTATAAGGTGATGCGTGCCAACAGTGCGCAAATGCCGCTGAAGTTTTATGAGGACTTGAATGCTTTCAAACTGTTCATGCTGGATGTGGGCTTGATGGGGGCGATGGCTGAAACGAGTGCTGAGGCTATGTTAGTAGACAATAGTGTGTTTACGGAATATAAGGGGGCGTTTACGGAGTTGTATGTGCTCACTCAGCTCAAGACGCTGGAAATGCCTATCTATTATCATAGCGTGGATAATTCTACTATAGAACTCGACTTTATTGTACAGTTAGACGGCAAGGTATGGCCTGTTGAGGTTAAGGCTGAGACGAATGTCAAGGCTAAGTCGATGCGTACTTTTATCAATAATCATCCAAATCTTACAGGTATACGTTTTTCCATGCTTCCGTATGAGCGTCAAGATTGGATTGTGAATATTCCGCTTTACGCTTGCTTGATGATAGGCAAGGCTTAACGATATTTTTCCTCACCCGAGTGGCGGCAATGCGCAGAGCGATACTGCGGTGAGGAACATTGGCTCTCTTTCGCATAGAGATGTCTATCGGTAAGTACTCAAATTGTCTGTTGAAATTGAAAACATTTAGCTCAATGGTAATGCAATATTGAATAGATTTAGTTATCTTTGTATTGATAGACCATGAGGTTTGTGACAATATCAAGAACATCAGTGATTTTAAATCTATAAATGATATGACCACTCTCGAGATACAAAACGTTGGGCCATTACAGTCTGCATATGTTGAATTCAGAAAATGCACTTTGTTCATTGGAGAGCAAGGTGCAGGTAAAAGTACTATCGCTAAATTGTATTCCCTTTTCACTTGGCTTGAAAAGGGATTGTTAAGACATACGATTTCAGAAGGTTCGGTAGTAAAATATAATCGGTTTAAAAACAAGTATGCTGCATATCATAATCTGAAGTCATATTTTTCTGAACATTCATACATTCTATATACGGGTGAGCAATATGTATTTGAATACAAAAATGAACATCTGGATATTAGGCGAAATGATTCAAATGGAGAGTTGAATTCTGCGAAGGTGATGTATGTTCCTGCAGAGCGTAACTTGCTGAGCGTAGTGGAGAGTGGTAAATTGCAAAGTGGATTGTCTGAATCAATGCAAACATTGATGGAGGAATTGAACAATGCCAAAGCTTATTATGCCAAGGGTGTGGATTTGCCTATCGGTGGTATGAATTTTACATACGATAGACTAAACAAGGTGAGCTGGTTAAATGGAAAGAATTTAAATGGCAGGGAGTTTAAAATAGCATTGAAGGAAGCTTCAAGTGGTTATCAGTCGTTGATGCCTATGACGCTTGTTTGTCATTATTTATCAGATCTTGTTCAGAATAGTGGGGCTGAGACTATGGACTATAAAGAACAGCAACGCTTGCAACAGGAGGTGGATAAGATAATGGAGGATAATAAAATATCCGATACTGTAAAAAATGCAATGCTTCGAAATATATCTGCAAGGTATAGATATACTGAGAATGTGAATGTGGTGGAGGAGATGGAGCAAAACCTATATCCGGAATCACAAAAGCGTGTATTGTTTGATCTACTTAGCATTAACAATAGATTGGAACGAAATAAATTGGTATTGACAACTCATAGTCCGTATCTGGTGAACTATGTGACCCTTGTTGTGAAAGCCGCTATGATAGAGCCGCAGATTCCTGCAGATGCTGTTGGACTGAAAGATTCATTATATAGTATAGTTCCTGCAGAATCTATAATGAATGCTTCTGATTTGGCTATATATGAATTGAGAGATGGCGAAGCAAGATTATTGGAAAACTATGATGGTATTCCTTCGGATTCGAACTATCTAAATCAACAGATGGCTGAGACAAACTATTTGTTTGACCAACTGCTTGACATCGAAGAACAAATATAGGAAGCATAAATATGGAGGATGTAGTAGATTTCTTTATCCCTAAGTGCCAAGTGCTTGGAATAATGGCAGAAATTTTTGGTATTTGTGATGATGATGACAAGGCAGAGAAGACTCCTGCATATGTCAGTTTCGACAACGAAGAGAAATGGGGCGCTATTATAAAGAACTATAGTGGAAAGCCATTGAATTTTACAGCAGTGGACAATTGTGTTGTTGTTCGGAGAGAAAATGACGATATGGAAAACCGTTGTGATGCAATGTTATCAAATGCTGATAATTTGGTGTTTATAGAGTTAAAGAACGAACGCCAGAAATGGTTTCCTCATGCTGTGGAACAGTTGCAGAAGACAATAGAGGTTTTCAAGCTATATAACGATGTTAGTATGTATAAAAGGAAGCGTGCCTTTGCATGTAATGTTAGACATCCGAATTTTGCATATAGTAACAAGGAACTGAAACAAAAGTTTTATCAAACAAATGGTTTCAGACTATATGATGAGATGACAATAGAGTTCAGATAGAGTTCTTTTCGCTGTAAGCGGGTTGGATGAAACAATAATAAATCCCCGTCCGAATGACGGCATAGTGCAGAGCGATACTGCGACGGGGAACAACTTCTTATTTTTATTATTTGTATTCTTTTGGGTGGAGTAGGGTCTTATCATTCCACTAACGCATAATAGTATATTTTTTAATTGATTTTTAGGTAGGTATTCTGGTATGGAGTATCTACCCTAAATGGTATTGTTCATCAGAAAAAGTGTATTCTTCCTCATCCGAGTGGCGGCAATGCGCAGAGCGATACTGCGGTGGGGAACATTGGCTCTCTTTCGCATAGAGATGTCTATCGGGGCGTGTTGTGCCTATAAAGCGCGTTTCTTCTACCTGAATTTCATAGTAAACTTAATAGAATGATTATCAAAAGACTCTTTGACATTGTTGCATCCCTGTGTGGGCTGCTCTTGATTTGGTGGATTTTCCCCATTGTAGCGTTTTTAATCCACAAGAAGATGCCGGGCGGTCCTGCGTTCTTCTGCCAGAAGAGGGTGGGCAAGGACGGTAAGCTATTTACTTGCCATAAGTTCCGCTCTATGACGGTAAAGCATAGCGGCTCTTCGGTTTCGGTGGCGGGCGACAGTCGTATTACTCCTTTCGGGGCGAAGCTTCGTCATTACAAGATTGACGAGTTGCCCGAGCTGTGGGATGTGTTGATTGGTAACATGAGTTTTGTAGGTCCTCGTCCTGATGTGCCGGGTTATGCCGATAAGTTGCAGGGCGATGATAGGGATGTGCTGAAGCTTCGTCCGGGCATCACGGGGCCGGCTACGCTGAAGTATCGTCTGGAGGATGAGATGATTTCGGAATATGTGGCCAAGAAACAGGCGGAGGGTGATAAGCGCCCGATGCAGGAGATAGCAATAGAGTATAATGATGAGGTGATTTATCCGGATAAGGTGCGCCTGAATTGTTATTACTATCGTCATTATTCGTTCTGGAAGGATATCGAAATGATATTCGCCACGGTGCTGGGCTTCAAGGTGAAGTTTGCCGGCGAAGAGGTGTGACGGTATAGTGTAAATGTGTATATGTATCAACAATTATAATATAGTATAATTATGTCTGAAGAAAGAAAAACAATTTATCTCTGCCTTGCCCACATGAGTGAGGCTGGTTTGGAACAGAAATATGTGAAAGAGGCTTTCGACACTAATTGGGTGGTGCCGATGGGACCGAACGTGAATGCTTTCGAGCAGGATTTGGAGGCGTTTGTAAATAGCAAAAGTAACGGTACTGAGCCGCTTGATAGAGAGGTGGTGTGTCTGAGTGCTGGTACTGCTGCGGTGCACTTGGCTTTGATAGGTTGTGGCGTGAAGGCTGGCGATGAGGTGTTGGTGCAGAGCTTTACGTTCTGTGCTTCGAGCCATCCTATCACTTATCTGGGTGCTAAACCTGTGTTTGTGGGTTCGGAAGGTGAGACTTGGAATATGGATCCGGCGTTGCTTGAGAAGGCTATTCTGGACCGTAAGGAGAAGACTGGTAAGTATCCGAAGGCTATAGTTCCGGTGGCGCTGTATGGTATGCCGTATCGCATAGACGAAATTATGGCTATCGCTGATAAGTATGGCATAGCTGTAGTAGAGGATGCTGCCGAGGGTATGGGTTCTCGCTTTGATGGTGAGGTGCTGGGTACTTTCGGTAAGTATGGTGTTCTGTCGTTCAACGGTAACAAGATGATTACTACTTCGGGTGGTGGCGCATTGATTTGCCGTAACGCTGAGGACGCTAACGAGGTGATGTGGTATGCTACTCAGGCTCGTGATGCTTATCCGTATTATCAGCATACGGCTATCGGCTATAATTATAGAATGAGTAATGTGTGCGCCGGTATCGGCCGTGGCCAGATGACGGTGCTTAATGATCATATAGCTCATCATAAGCATGTGCAGAAGCTCTACGAGGAGTTGCTGAAGGATGTTCAGGGTGTGCATATCCACAAGCAGCCTGAAGATAAGCGTTATGACTCTAACTTCTGGCTGTGTGCGGCTACGCTGGATGCTGACGTGAAGATTCAGGGTCAGGAGAATGCTTATAAGGAGGTTATCAAGACTGCGGTGGGTGGCGCTGCTGGTGTTATCCATGCGGTGGATTCGGCTACTACCGATTGTCAGCCTAACGAGAATGTTGAGGCTCTGCGTGTGTTTATGTTGGCTAAGAAGATTGAGTGTCGCCCGGTATGGAAGCCTATGCATAAGCAGCCTGTATACGAGGGTGCTCCGGTTTATACTAACGGCATTGAGGAGGATATCTTCAAGGTGGGATTCTGCTTGCCTGCCGGTCCGTACGTTACGGATGATGATGTGCGCTATATAGTAGAGTGCATCAAGGAGGCGATAGTGAAATAAGTTATATTATATATATAAGGTATCGTAATGGGCGGTTAACGGACGCACTGGTGCTGAGGCATGTGTGTTTGTTAGTCGCCCTTTTGTTATTAGTGCATTATGGTGAAGCGTTTTATACTTGCGGTGTGGAAGTTTTGTTCTTATCTCTTCATTCCCCGAAAGGCGAAGAGGTGGGGTGAAGATTGAATAAAATCAGATTTATTGGTATGTGATTTGTGTAAGCCACGAAAAAAAAGTAATTTCGTATTATTCTAAAAACGTTTGTATATGAAGTTTCCAATCGGCATACAGGATTTTAAGAAAATACGCGAAGGTGGTTTTGTTTATGTAGATAAAACGGCTTTGTTGTATAAGCTGGCAAATGAAGGCACAATTTATTTTCTGAGTCGTCCACGACGGTTCGGAAAATCGTTGCTTGTATCGACATTGAAGTATTATTTCGGTGGTGAGAGGGAGTTGTTCAGTGGGCTTGCTATCGATGCACTGGAGAAGGATTGGAATAGTAATCCAATTTTTCATGTGGACTTTAACAGTACTAATTACACGAAGAGTGGAGATGCATTGTCTAAACTGATTAAGGGTACCGTTAAGGATTGGGAACGGCAGTATGGTTATGTTGGCAACGAGGAGTTTGATTATGGGAAACGTTTTGCCGAACTGCTAAAGCATGTTCATGCAACTACGGGCAAGCGTTGTGTGGTGCTGGTTGATGAATATGATAAGCCGTTGCTTGATGTTCTGGATTCGGGAATGGTGGAACAGGGTGGAGACGGAAAGGAGGCGCTGCTTGAAGATATCAACCGTGAGATTCTGAAGGGCTTTTATTCTGCTTTTAAGTCTGCCGACCAAGATCTGCGCTTTGTGCTGCTAACTGGGGTGACAAAGTTTTCGCAGGTAAGTGTGTTCAGTGGTTTCAATCAGCCTGCAGATATCAGCATGAGTACGGTGTATGATGCGATATGTGGTATTACGGAGGAGGAGCTTGAAGCGGTGTTTCATGATGAGATGGATGCGATGGCGGAGGAAATGGATGTGCCGGAAGATGAGGTTCGGCTTATGCTGAAAAGGCATTATGGCGGTTATCATTTCAGTAAGCGGAAGACGGATATTTTCAATCCGTTCAGTTTGCTTAATGCGTTTGCTAACCATAACATACAGGATTATTGGTTTAGAACGGGTACGCCTACTTATCTTATACGTTTGCTGGATCATACGGACGAGAATCTTAATGAGCTTACGGGGAAATATTATGATACGTCGGAGTTTATCGACTATAAGGCGGATGTGGAGCGTCCGTTGCCGATGATATACCAGAGTGGTTATTTGACTATTAAAGATTACGACCGTGATTCTGATTCTTATTTGCTTGACTTGCCGAATAATGAGGTGAAGAAGGGGTTCTTAACGCTAATTGCTTCAAACTATCTTGGAGCAAAGGAGTCGGCTAGTACATTGGCTATACAGTTGGTGCGTGCCATACTTAGGGACGATCTTGATACTTGGCGTAAAAGTCTGACTGCATTTTTTGCCAGTATTCCTTATACTATGCGAAGAAAGGATATGGAAACTGAGAAGGAGCGTTATTTTCACTATACATTTTACTTGATTTTTCGTATTCTCAGTACTTATTTGGTGCTTACCGAAAAACAGCAGAGCGAGGGCAGAGCGGATTGTATCATTGAGACAAAGAAGGTGGTGTATATATTTGAATTTAAACTGGACGGTACGGCAGATGACGCTTTACGACAGATAGAAGAGAAGGGGTATGTCCGTCCTTACGAAGCTGATATGCGTACTGTGCGGAAGGTTGGCGTTAGCTTTTCATCGAAATCGGGAACGATAGACGACTGGAAAGAAATTTAAATAGACTTCCTTTTTTTATGTGCTCAAAGCGTATTTTGAGTTTTTTCTGCTAACTTTGCATGACTTTTATATAGACTTGATAATTATGATTAGGATTAAGAACAATTGGCGAGTGCCTAAAGGTCAGGAGCTGACCGAACTGGATAAGAAGGTGCTTTATTATCAGAATAAGGGACATCTGGTGCCGACTCGTCAACTTATCAAGACTCCGGAACAGATAGAAGGCATCCGCAGAAGTGGTATGCTGAATACGGCTGTGCTGGATAAGGTGGCTGAAGAGATTCATGCTGGCATGAGTACAGCTGAAATCGATAAGATAGTGTATGATTATACTACTCAGCATGGGGGCGTGTGCGCGTGCCTGGGCTATGAGGGTTTCCCGAAGAGTGTTTGTACTTCTATAAATGAGGTGGTGTGTCATGGTATTCCGTCGGAAGAGGAGATTTTGGAAGAGGGCGATATCGTGAACGTGGACTGCACTACCATCCTTGACGGGTATTATGCTGATGCTTCGCGTATGTTTATCATCGGAAAGACTACTCCACAGAAGGAGAAGTTGGTGCGCGTGGCTAAGGAATGTCTTGAGGTTGGTATGGAAGCCGCTAAGCCGTTCAGCTTTGTAGGTGATTTGGGTCATGCTATTGAGAAGCATGCCAAGAAGAACGGATTCTCTGTAGTACGAGACTTGTGTGGTCATGGCGTGGGAGTGGAATTCCATGAGGAACCGGATGTGGTGCATTACGGTCGTAAGGGTACCGGAATGTTGCTGGTGCCGGGTATGGTATTCACTATAGAGCCGATGATTAACATGGGTACGTGGGAGGTATTCATCGATGAAGAGGATGGCTGGACTGTAGTCACTGAAGATGAATTGCCTTCGGCTCAATGGGAACATACGTTTGTGATGACGGAGAATGGTTTGGAAATTCTTACGTATTAATCGGAATCGGTATACACATTATTATATATAGTAAATTATGAGTGATACTATCATATTAGGTATTGAGTCGTCTTGCGACGATACTTCTGCCGCTGTTATAAAGAACGGTGTGTTGCTGTCGAGTGTAATAGCGAGTCAGGCCGTGCACGAGTCTTATGGTGGCGTGGTACCCGAGTTGGCGTCGCGTGCGCATCAGCAGAACATTGTGCCGGTGGTGCACGAGGCTCTTAAGCGTGCGGGGGTGACTAAGGAGCAACTCAGCGCGATTGCCTTTACCCGCGGACCGGGATTGATGGGTTCGTTGCTGGTGGGTGTGTCGTTCGCTAAGGGATTGGCGCGTTCGCTTGATATTCCTATGGTGGATGTGAATCATCTGCAAGGACATGTGTTGGCGCATTTCATAAAGGAATCTGAAGATGACGATAATCAGCCTAAGTTCCCGTTTATATGTTTGTTGGTATCTGGCGGAAATTCTCAGATTATCCGTGTGGATGCTTATAATAAAATGACGGTGCTGGGTCAGACTATCGATGATGCAGCTGGTGAAGCTATTGACAAGTGTTCTAAGGTGATGGGCATGGGTTATCCCGGTGGTCCTATCATCGACCGTTTGGCACGTCAGGGTAATCCTAATGCTTATACGTTCAGTAAGCCTCACATTCCTGGCTTCGACTATAGCTTCAGCGGACTGAAGACTTCGTTCTTATACTCGCTGCGCGAATGGCTGAAAGATGATCCCGACTTTATAGAGCATCATAAAGAGGATTTGGCGGCATCGCTCGAAAAGACAATCGTAGATATTTTGATGGATAAATTGCGTAAGGCGGTTAAGGCTGCAGGTATTAAAGAGGTAGCTGTGGCTGGTGGTGTATCTGCCAACAATGGATTGCGTAACGCATTTCACGAACATGCTGATAAGTATGGCTGGAAGATATTCATCCCGAAATTCGGATATACTACGGATAACGCTGCGATGATAGCTATAACTGGTTATTATAAATATTTAGATAAAGACTTCTGCTCGATAGATAAGCCGGCGTATTCGCGCGTAACAATCTAAAGGCTGGAGGGATATTGTAAAACGGAAAATAAAAACAGATTATGTCAGTAGAAACAAAAACACTCAGTAAGGAGATAAGTGAGATCTTCTGGAGAGAAGGCTTTACCTTGGCTACTGCTGAAAGTTGCACAGCAGGAAATGTGGCCGCTATTATAACTGCTATCCCTGGTAGTTCTCGTTTCTATAAAGGTGGCGTAGTGGCTTACGCCAATGAGGTGAAACAGAATATGCTTCATGTGAGCCCGGAAACTCTGGCTGCTCATGGGGCGGTAAGCGAAGAAACGGTAACCGAGATGGTGAAGGGAGCGATTGAGGCTTTCGACACGGATTATGCTATGGCTACTTCGGGCATTGCAGGTCCGGCGGGCGGTACTCCAGAGAAACCGGTAGGAACTATTTGGGTGGCTGCAGGTAGCAGAGATAAAATAATTACCGCAAAATTAACGGAAGACGAGGGACGCGACAAAAATATTCAGGCGGCGACTAAAAAAGCACTGGTTTTGTTGCTCGAATTGTGCCAAGAACAACAAAAAGAGGAGTGAAATCGCAATTAGTTGGTGAAAAACTTGTGCGTATAAAATAAAATCACTTATTTTGCACTCCGTTTGAGAGAATATAGAAATAAAACTATAAAAACA
>ULWY01082078.1_pt1 | contig 37358 bp, 42 predicted proteins | sample 1960761 | NCBI WGS metagenome assembly ULWY01 (sample SAMEA4835824, study PRJEB28245) | human gut metagenome | biome: gut microbiome; material: fecal sample | place: Denmark | collected 2008 | reverse complement strand
GTGAAAGGTGCCCAGTGGCGCATCAACTCCGTGTGGCACGACATGGAAACGGAAGTGCCGCAAGTATATGGGGAATATAAGGATTCAATTTATCCGCAAATACCATGCCTCGTAGTAGGTCATTTATCTACAGGATACGGTTATGGTGTCCGTTACTGGAACGTGACCGAGCAATGTTGGGATGATGAGGAATGTGATGATTATGAATGTGATAAAAACGCAGTAGAAAAATGGTGCTATTTGGATGACTTAATACCTAATACGGAGGGATAGTTCAAAAGAATGGAGAGCAGGACTTGAACCTGCATCTCCACAAAGAGTGGTATTCTTTCCATTTAAACTACTCCATTCTTTACTCAGCTCAAATTGGACAATCCATAAATTGAGCTTAAAGCCAATTTTATTTTTAACTATTGCCGGCTTTTTATTCTGAGATTTTCTGAAAAACTTTGATATTCTTTTTGAAATAAGCCGACAAAAATCTGTCAGTTTATCTTTCATAATAGAAATATTTAAAAGTTAGACAATAGTTTGAGGTAACAAGGATTTGAACCTTTAACGTTAAACGTACCATTTAGTTACCGGGTACAAATATAAACAGTATTTTAAAATTATGAAAGCCATATCCATCAAATTCAAGGAATGGCAAGGAAACAGCCTGCCGTTATCAGAAGAAACCCGTATAAGAAGATTCAAGGAAGATTTTGAAGCATACATCAAAAACTCGGTGGAGGATGAATTGGGCGATGTTATAATACGATGCCTAGACCTCTGCTGCGTGAAAGAGTTGGATGCCTATACAGTCAATGTAGAGTTCCCTTCCGGCATGGACGGATTCACAGACCGAATGTATTTTGTCTGCCGGCAACTTACGGACAGAATATTAACAGCGGATAGTGTGACACTTGAATTTGTCCTGTCACAGACCATGTCATATATTGTGGAGCATTGCCGACGGAAAGACATTGACCTCTACTTTTTCATCCGCACCAAAATGAACTATAACCGCCTGCGTGGATACCACCATGGAGGCAAAAGATATTAAGCATTAAAAGACTGAGCCTATGGAACTGCATTTAGACCCAATCATACCTGTAACACGTGTTGTCAACGGGCACAACGTGTTCAACAAGGGATACCGCCACGGACTTCGCGGAAAGACATACGAGGAATACTACGGCGAGGAACGCGCCAAGGAGATAAGGAAGAGGCACAGTGAAGCCTTGAAAGGCCATCCCTATTGGTCGAATGGTACAGCAAACGCCAAGGCTTGTGTGGTGATTTACGAAGGACGGCTCATCGCACGGTTTGAGTCGGCAACTCAAGCGGCAAAAAACCTGGGGCTGAACTACTCCACCGTGAGGCGGTATCTGAAAAGCCATATCCGGCCCAAGAACGGGTGGAGATGGTTTTACGAAAAGGAAAGTTGGAAATGGTGTGGTCTAGTCACATCATAAATTTTTGAAAGACTGCGGCTCAATCATGTTGAAACTCAGTTTAGACGAACTATAAAAAAGGTGGAGAGACCAGCCAGCACGACCCAGCCAATCTCTCCGGCACGATTATATGCCGACAAAGATAATATAACTTAAAGACTAATCGTGTATGGTGACCAAAGAATTTTCATCCATCGCGGAGCTGAAGGCTATTCGCGAACAGAAATCACGGCTTACGGAGCGGGAGCGGGAACTGTCCGCCCCGGTTCTTACAGACCTTTCCCTAATCCCCGAGGTGTATGGATGGTTCAGAGAGATTCAGACGGAAAGGGATTGTCCTCCCAATCCTGAGAGCGTGACACAACGCAAGAAGTTCCTCTTCATCGTCCTGTTCTTGTTCTCTCCAAGTGTACTTGCTGGAGGGCGTCTGCCCAACGGTATCCGAACGGAGCTGGCGAAGGTATTTCCAGGACTTCATCCGTGTGTCATTTCAAACAACATCTCGGATGTGGTATTCCTGTATCAGAATTATAAGGATTTTAGGCAGGATATAGAGTATCTTTACAATCAGATTTTAGAAAGGTTGAAGGTTAAAGGACTAGTCAAGTAGTTGTGACTTGCTTTCATTTTAGAAGATAAAACCGGAATCATAGCGTTCCGGCTTTTCGTCAATGATAATTATCAGACTATAATTTATTTAAAATAACTATTTATAATAGCTTATTAGGCTCCATTCCAATAAAATCAGTTAATACAGAATGCCAATATGATACATTAGCTCTGCTAGGATGGTAAATTCTTATGCATTTTATCTCATTATCAATAAGATACTTACCATTATAATAATTTGTGCCATCCTCCCAATTCGTGTTTGGTAAATGATTATAAGCTCTATTTCCCCACACAATTATTAAATTAGGTCTTAGCTCTTTAATAACATTATAACAGAGGGGGCTGGAAAGAATATAATCCGTATTGGAATAAAAAACATTCGTTGCTTCTTCTATATATGCGGTTTGAAGAAAATTGTAGAAAGATATGCTATTCCATAATTCTAAACTTTCTTCCATTGTTACATTTTCTTTACCATAGAATATTTTGTCAAATGGGTAAAATGTTTTAGTCATCCATCCATGTTTCTCACCGATGTTTTTTCTAAAATCAATATATGACTTAACAGTTACTTGTGTAAAATCATTACAATCCTTCATTTCTTCAAAAGAGCAATTCCCTTTAACTCCACATCTTTCATGTCCTCCACAATAATGACTGTCACCAATAACAAGAATCTTATAATTCTTTTGTGAGTATCCACTTCCAATCCAAGGTTCGAAAAAAGTGTTCATATAGCAATCGTTTATAATAATTATACAAAGGTCTCTATTCTCATTTAGTAGTTATGGTATTAAAGCCGGAGCGTTATGCTTCCGGCTTTAGTTTTATGCTTCATATCCCTCATAATAGTAAGATTGAGTAATCCCCTTGAATATTACTTCACGGTCATCTACTTGGTCTGTTAATGCCTGTTGCAACAATACCCGGAGTTCCAAATCATTTATAGGGCTGCGTTCCATAGCTTGTAGATACAGGTTTTTATCCACATTGCGCCAGTCTATTACTTTTTTCAGACGTTTTTTCAATATCATATCCAGCCAAATACGGGTGGCTCGCCCGTTGCCTTCCATAAATGGATGGGCGATATTCATTTCCACATATTTGGCAATGATTTCATCAAATGTCGTTTCCGGCATCTTCTCTATAACCGGGAGAATTGCATCAAGATACAAGCAGTTGGCAAAACGGAAGTTTCCTTTGGCGATGTTCAATGTACGTACCTTTCCGGCAAAGTCATACAAGCCATCGAACAAGTAGCGGTGAATCTCGCACAATCCTTTCACCGTTCCTACTCCAATTTTATCTATATCACCTGTTTCAAATAAGGCATGGGCTTTTTCAAGGCTTAATTTGTCTATTTCGTTTGTTGTCATGGTTATTTTCCTTTCTCTATTTTGATTCTTAGAGGATAAAGCCCCGAACCATAAGGAACGGGGCTGGAATAATCGTGTTTAAATATTTGATGTTGCACCACTAACACTATCAGTTTCTTCCTGTTCATTTTTTGAACTAACAGCTTCTTCAATTAACCCATTTACTTTTTTAGTATATTCATCATCAGGGTCTTCTTTATATATAATTTTAGTTACTCTTTTATCAACAATATAAATATAATCGCCTAAATCAAAATTACCACCTTTGGTTTTACATCTAAATCTATGTTTAACCCTCCATCCGCAAAATTCAGGTTTAAAGCCAACAGAAGCATTTCTTATTGAATCTGTATAACCATTTACAATACTCATTTTTGATTTAACTTCATCTAAATGTTCTCTCATTTCATTGTATGCTTCTTCATACTTGCCCCTCCCATAAGATGAATAGCTATCTCTCCATATTTCTGCTGTTCTTTGCGCATCTTTTACTTTATCAAGTCCTTCTTGTACGTCATCGAGAAATGAGCGTGCTATATAAGCATAAGATTTGATTACTGAATCTGTATATATAGATGTAAATGCACTATCTATTTTAGTTTCAACAGGTTCATAACTCTCAAAATCATAAAGGGTTTTGAACATTTCTTGTTTTATAAGTTCTGCTACCTTTTCTTCGCGAGATTTACAGCCCACAAGTAAAAACGTGGGCAATAAAATAAATAGTATTTTTCTCATAATTCTAAATTTAAAATTAAACATTCGGATTCAATTTTATCTCCTTACCGCAGTGAGGACAGTGTATAACTCCCTCTTTGGGCTTGTCAAAGAGTTCTGTTACTGGCACACCTAAAGCGGTGGCGATTTGTTCTAATCTCTTTAACGGTGGGTTTCCGTTTTCTCCCATAGCGATACTTAACCCTGTTTCAGTCATACCGATAATAGAAGCAAGCTCTTTGGCGGTAATTCCTTTTTCTCGCAGTAATTCTTTAATTCTCATTTAAACACGTTTTGATGTGACAAAGATATGTGCTATTTAAATAAAGAGCAAATAATATAACTGTAAATTTGATTATTTGCATATATTAACTATTTATGTTTGGTTGATAATTTAAATATCATTTATATTTGTACCGTGAAATTTAAATAGCAATTAAAGATACACGATTATGAAGACAACAAGTAGTGATTACATCAAAGAGATTAGGGCTGAAATCAAGTCTATCAACGAAGCTATGAAGCGTGTTGAAGAAGCTGAAAAGACGCAATGTGCAGCAAGAAATTGCAGGGACTACGACAAGGCACAGAATGAGGCTAAAGATGCTAACATAGACCTTATGAGTGCTGTAGAAGAAATCGTAAGACTTGCATCAGCGATGGGGTGTGCAAGTGGGCTGTACGACATTCACAAGTATCACAAAGTTGTAGAACTTGATTTTAGAGATTCACATAAGTAAGTTTAACCAGCAGCCCTTCGGGGCTGCACAATATTGATTATTATGAAAAAATACGGTAAAACAATAGTTGATTGTAAACGAATAGCATGTAACCCATGTGCATCAGATGAGTATGAAGTAACCATTAAGCCTTATGGCAAACCTGAACAGGTAATATATACACTTGTTGGCCCTTTTGAAAGAGACGAAGATGTATGCGACAGAGTTTATAGGCAATGGCTGAATAGTGATAGAAAATAAATTTAACAAGCAGGGCGAAAGCCCTGCATAATTTACACGATTATGAATACATATTACAAATTCTGCCCGAACGTGTTTTTAGCAAAATGTGATGCGAAGCATGAAAAAGGTGAAGTTATTGAAGTAACTACCAAATACGGTAAAGAGAATGAAAGCATAGTGTTTAACCTAATATTCGAGCGTGACGGCTTCTATTTTTATTCGATTGTTAGAGCTGATGGCTTTAATGTTCAAGAATGGGCAAGGCGAAAAGCAGAACGCAGACTTGATTGGGCGACTTCAGCAGAACAAAAAAGTGAAGCATATTACAATGCCTCAAACAAAGAGCGTGACTTTCTCTCTTTAGGCGAACCTATCAAAGTCGGTCACCATAGCGAAAGACGGCATAGAAAGGCGATTGAAGATGCTTGGACTAACATGGGCAAGAGTGTAGAATTTGACGAGAAGGCTAAAGAACATGAAAGAATAGCCCAGTATTGGGCAAACAAGGCAGATACTATAAATCTTTCAATGCCCGAAAGCGTGGACTATTATGAACATAAGTTAGCAGTAGCCAAAGAATACCATGAAGGGTTAAAATCCGGCAAATATCCACGTGAACACTCATATTCTTTGACCTATGCGAAAAAGGCTGTAAATGAAGCTCAAAAGAACCTTGATTTGGCAAAGAAACTTTGGTTATAACCGGTAGCCTTCGGGCTACCACAATATGCACGATTATGAAAGTAACTTATAACAGCAAGACAAACCGCTTTTCTCTGTGTAACCTGACAGAAGATGAAGCTAATGCAATATTGCGTTCTTTGAGCATCGTTGTTGAGAAGATGGACTATAACGAAGAACTTGGATTCTATACAGATAATGGTGACTGTTTTGCTCTGCCAACAGAAAGCTATGAGGCAGCAGAAAGATTGTTTAATCAATTAAGTGGCAAATGATATGACAGCAGATATAGTTTTGTTCATCAGCAGCGAACATCCGTTAATGCAGCAGCTTCAGAAGCTGTTTGGTGAAGAATGTTTCATGCGTGATTTCGTTACCATAGACAAGAACGAGAAGTATGTAACATTGAGGCATATTGATACCGGACGGTTTGTAGCTTACACAAGTGAAGAACGATTGAGAAGTAAATAACAAACAATCCGATAAATGTTTCATCATCCAGTCTGTAAAAATTCAATAGCTGGATAAGTTATGGTATCTTTGTTACAGGTACTATCGCGGGGTAGAGCAGTGGTAGCTTGCTACTTTGACTTGGTAGAGGTCGCGTGTTCGATTCACGCCCCCGCAACTAAATAATAACTTTTAAATTTTAGCACGATTATGGAAATACTTACACTTATCATTAAACAGAAGTTCTTTGATGAAATTCTATCAGGCAAGAAAACGCAAGAATTCAGAGAAATCAGACCTACCACGCAGAAGAGATACTGCCAGCTTGACGCTGACGGATTTTGTGTAGAGAAGGACGGTATTTTGCAGCCTAAGCATTACGATGCTATTCAATTCTATGTAGGTTACAACAAAAATAGAGCTAGCGCATTGGTAGAAGTAAAAGACGCAAAGATAGAGCTGTTTGAAGATGAGAATCACAATTTGATAGAATACACCTATCAAGGTGAAATATATTTGGCAGCACAGGTCGTTTACGATTTGGGTAAGGTCATAGAAAAGCATGTTTAACCTTTTAATTTTTTGTTGAGTCAGGACTAACAGAAGTACATTTTCAACAGGTGGTTATCGTGGTGGTCGTAGAGGACTGACAGACCCCTCTACAGGCAGAACATCACAAGGCGGTCGTTTCATCAACCGTAGGCAGCAGTATTATAATGTTCGTACAGGACTTGGTTTGAGTGGCGGATAATATGACACTGCAAGAAAGGACATATAACAGCATTGACCGGATTCGTGAAAAATCGGATTCGGCTTTGCTGTTTTGTTCTTTAGGCAAGGACAGCCTTGTTTTGCTGGATATGATTTATCCGAAGTTTGAGCGCATAGTGTGCGTGTTTATGTACTTTGTGCAACATCTTGAACACATAGACCGCTGGATTGGATGGGTGAAAGCCAGATACCCGAAAATTGAGTTTGTCGAAGTACCGCACTGGAATTTGACCTACATTCTTCGCAGCGGCTTGTATTGTGTGCCCAATCCAAAGGTGAAGCTGTTGAAGTTGGCGGATGTGGTCAAGGCTATGCAGCTCAAATACGGCATACATTACGCATTCTTGGGTATGAAGAAAGCCGATGGCATGAATAGGCGTTTGATGCTGAAAGGCTATGAAGCCAATGGGTACGAGAACAACGGAATGTGCTATCCTTTGGCTGATTGGACACAGAAAGATGTACTGGCTTACATGAAGCAGCACAATTTGCCCGAACCGGTACGTTACTCGCTCAAAGCCAGTTCAGGCGTCGGATTTAACCTCGACTGTATGCTTTGGCTGGAGAAGAACTATCCGCAGGACTTGCAACGTATTTACAAAGTGTTTCCGCTTTCAGAGCGGATATTATGGGAGTATCATAACAAACAAAACTAATAGGAGGAAAGCCGAGTTAGAAGAAGAAAAACATTAGCAGAGATAGACGCTCAAGGTAGAAGAGTTATGGAATTAGCTCGTGAATTAAATTATCGTGATACCGATTATGGAAGGCGAAATATGCCAAGAGGTGTAAGAGACCGGTTTTATAATAGAGCAGTTCCTGCATATAATAGTGTCCGCTCTCGTGCAATGGGATTGAGCAACGGTTAACATGGAACTAAGCAAGTACATAAAGAGCGAATCGATGGAACTTAACCGCTCTGCCATTCACTTTGCCGACTATAATCCCCGTAAGCTGTCGGATGAAAGCCGCAAGACATTGAAGCGTGGAATAAAAAAGTTCGGCTTGGTAGGTGGCATTGTGGTAAATAAGCGTACAGGCTTTACCGTAGTTAGCGGGCACCAGCGTCTGTCCGTCATGGACGAGTTGCAGAAGTTCCCTGATAACGACTACCGCATCCGTGTCGATGTCATAGACGTGGACGAGAAGCAGGAGAAGGAGTTGAATATATTAATGAACAACCCTAACGCACAAGGCTCGTGGGATTACGACGCTTTGGCTCGCCTCGTTCCTGATATTGACTACAAGGACGCAGGTCTAACCGATGCCGACTTGAATATGATAGGCTGTGATTTCCTTTTGCAGACCGAAGAAGAAAACTCGTTGGCTGGAGCTTTGGAAGAAATGATACAACCAGTCGCCGAGCAGAAAGAAGCCGAGAAAGCAGCCCGTCAGTTGGAGCGTGCCGAAAAGGTCGCCCACATGAAAGACGTGAAGCAGCAGGTCAAGGAACAGGCTCAGGAAACAGCCGCCAACATGGATGCTTATCTGATGTTATCCTTTGACACTTGGGAGGCTAAGGCGGCTTTCTGTGAGCGGTTCGGGTATGACCCTTACCAAAAGTTTATCAAAGGAGAAGTGTTTGACGAACAAGTAGAAAGAATTGAATAACGCATGGCAAGACCCAAGAAATTCGACTACGATAGTGATGATTTCTACGATGAAATCCTTGCGCTCTCTATGCAGGGATTGACCGATGCGGAGATAGCGGATGCGCTGGATGATAAGTTCGGCGTTTCGCTGTCTCCCGAAGTGTTTAATTGCATGAAGAACGGCAACTATGATAAGTGGTCGGATGAGGAAAACGAGCGCAGGTCTGCCAGATTAGCTAAAGTCTTAGCGCGCGGTCGCCGCAAAATCAACTCCATCGTGCGTGGTGCATATCTCAAAGCGGCTTTGGGTGGCAAGAAAATCAAGAACAAGACCGTAACCACCCGGAAGCTGAAAATAGACGGCGTTTATACCGAAGATGAAGAGATACAGACCACCGAGGGAGAAACCGAACTGCCGCCCAATATGCAGGCTCTCTCCACTTGGCTGTACCACCATGATGAGGAATGGCGCAAGGTCGAGAAGAAGCAAGAGGACGATGAAGATGTGTCCTCCAACGGTAGCATTGACATCGAGAAATGGATAAACGACAATACCAATGATTAAACCCCAAGCCATATACAATCCATTGTACACCGATAAGGACAAGTTCATCATCCTTATCACCGGAGGTCGTGGCAGCGGAAAGTCATTCAATGCTTCCGCCTTCATCGAGCGGCTGACCTTTGAAAAATCATTGGACAGGTCGTTTGCCCACACCATCCTTTACTCCCGTTACACGATGGTTTCCGCCCACATGAGTATCATCCCCGAAATGATGGAGAAGATAGATATGGACGGCACGGGCAAATACTTTCGTGCCACCAAGACGGACATTATCAACCGCCGAAGCGGTGGGCGCATCATGTTTCGGGGTATCAAAACTTCTTCAGGGAATCAAACAGCAAAATTAAAGTCTATCCACGGCATTACCACTTTTGTTTGTGATGAAGCGGAGGAGTGGACTAACGAGCAGGACTTCGACAAAATCATGCTCTCCATCCGTCAGAAGGGTATTCAGAACCGCATCATCATCATCATGAACCCGACGGACAGCAACCACTTCATCTACAAGAAGTACATTGAGAATACGCACAAACTGGTGGAGATTGACGGCGTACCCGTTCAGATTTCCACGCACCCGAATGTGCTGCACATCCACACTACCTACTTCGACAACCTCGACCACCTTTCGGACGAGTTCCTGAAAGAAGTACGACAGATGAAAGAGGATAACCCGGAGAAGTACGCCCACACGGTGATAGGTCGCTGGGCGGATGTGGCGGAGGGTGCTGTGTTCAAGAAGTGGGGCATTGTGGACGAGTTCCCGCAATGGTGCAAGAAAGTGGGCATCGGGCTGGACTTCGGCTATACGCTCGATCCGACGGCGGCAGTACGGTGCGGAATAATCGACAACGCTCTTTATTTAGACGAGATAGACTACCGTACCAACCTGCTTTCATCAGATATAGTAAAGTCGCTCCGCCCGTGGGGATTGAACGTCTATGCCGACAGCGCAGACCCTCGTCTCATCCAGGAAATCCACAACGGAGGGGTGAACATCTACGCTACTGAGAAAGGTCAAGGCTCTATTTTAGCAAGTATTGATAAGATGAAAGACATGGAAATGTTCATTACCAGACGCTCGTACAATTTGCAAAGGGAGTATAGAAATTATGTGTGGGATAAGGACAAGGACGGAAACTATATCAACCAACCCGTAGACAAAGATAACCACGCCATCGATGCGGCACGGTATTATGTCTTATCAGTCCTGCTTGGACGTATTTTGAAGCCACGCGATTATTCAGGGATATTCGGACATTAAAACATTGAGATATGAGAACAATAAAGTGCGCACATTGTGGGAAAATCCTATTTGAGACGGATAAATCAAACGGAGCTGCTATTAACGATGCACAACGATTAGGATTTATCGGTAAGATACCATTCCTATACGGAATATCAGGAGTAGTGTTTTTCTGTTCCAAAGAGCATTGTTCTCAGTGGTTCAAAGAAAATACTACCCAAGAGGCAAGAGATAACGCAGATAAGGCCATCTCCGAATTTAAAGCCAAACAGCCGCAAATGGTTGATAATTTAGTTAATACCGCAAACAAGTTACAAGAGTTCGTGAATAAAGTCAAGAAAGGACAAATTAAATTGCCAATAAAATGAGAACATTAGCAGAAGTTCTTGCCCTGCAAGACACAGACCAGAAGATATACTACTTGAAGAAGGCTCGCAAGACCGACCTTCCCGACGCGGTGAAGCTCTACAACGACTGGAATCCCAACAAGCATGAGATTATCACTGACGAAGAGAAATATCCCAAAATCAAGATTATATTAAAGCCGGAGCAGAAGTACACTGACCCCACCACGGGAAAGGAACACGTCGAGCCGGAGCAGAAGAAGCTGGTTGACCCCAACCGTATTGCCCTGCCCATCGAGCAGGACATCGTGAACATACAGACGGCCTTCACCGTAGGAACTGAGCCAGTGCTCGATTGCAAGCCCGAACAGTCGGAAGAAGGATTACTGTCGGCGTTGAAGCAGGTGTTCAAGAAGAACAAAATCAAATACCAAAACAAAAAGGCTGTCCGTGCATGGCTTTCCGAACAGGAAGTAGCCGAATATTGGTACGTGGTGCGTGACGATGGCTTTTGGGCGAAACTAAAACGCAAGGTGGCGGAGATATTCGGCGGTTCCCGACCGGAATACCGTTTGAAAAGCGTATTGTGGTCGCCTTTCCGGGGCGACAAGCTCTATCCGTTCTTTGATGACAGGGGCAACCTCGTGGCTCTTTCCCGTGAGTATAAGCGGAAGGATTTGGACGACTTGGAAATAACCTGCTTTATGACCATCACGCAGGATATGGTCTACCAGTGGGAACTTACTAACGGATGGCAGGAAACAGGCTCGTTCCGGCACGGGTTCAAGAAGATGCCTATCGTTTATATGTACCGCCCCGAGGCCTATTGCGAGAAGATTAAGACGCTCCGCATCCGGCTGGAAAAACTGTTATCAAACTACGCGGATTGCATAGATTACCATTTCTTCCCTATCCTTATGCTATTCGGTGATGTGAACCAGTTGAGCGGAGAGTTAAAGAACCGTGTCGTACAACTCACAGGGCAAGGTGCCAACGCCCAATATCTGACCTGGAATCAAGTGCCGGAAACCGTGAAATTCGAGGTAGAAACCTTGCTTTCTCAGATATACGGACTGACCAACACGCCGCGCATTTCCTTCGACAGCCTGAAAGGGGCGGGAAACGCCGTGTCCGGTGTGGCTTTTGATTATGTATTCATGTCCACCCACCTCAATGTGGAGAATCTCAACGAAACGGTCGGAGAGTTCATGCAAAGAAGGGTGAATTTCCTTGTCTCCGCACTTGGGACAATCAACGCTTCGCTCGAAGCCGCCTCCGAAACCCTTGATGTTGATGTACAGATGCAACCTTACCGACTGGAGAACATCGCCGACAAGATAGACACTGCCATCAAAGCTAAGAACGGCGAAATATGGTCGCAAGAGCATGCCATCATCTTCGCGGGTAACGTGGATTCTGTTACGGATGAAATCGAACAGATTAAGGAGGAGCAGGCCGAAAAGCAGCAAAATGAAATCTCCAAGCAGGAACAACTATCAAAGTTCAATAGTAGGGATGTGAACCAGTAGTCTCCTATGGTATGTTCATACAAGGTAGCGATATTCTTTCGGGTATCGCTATTTTTATATTCATAGTAAAAATGTGAATACTTCCTTTGTGATTATTCATGAAATTACTATATTTGCACCGTAATAAAGTCGTAAACGCTATGAGCTACAAATCAGTTAAAGACGTTGTAACGCTGCTTACTGAAAATGGCTTTTGGTTCGTGAGGCAAAAAGGTAGCCACATGGTTTATACTGACGGTACACATATCGTTGTTGTACCCGACCACGGCAAGAAAGGCGTTGAGAAAGGCACTTATTACAACATTCTGAGGCAAGCGGGGCTAAAATAGCCCCCGCCTCTTTTGTTTAACTAAAAGAAGGAGGTCAGTATGAAAAAGAAGAAAATAACTATAATTATATCGTATGATTACGAAAATAAGGATGTCTTTATAAATCAGAAGATTGCGGAAAAAATCAAACAAGATTTATTAAAAGGAATAAATCCTATTCACGAAAGAATTGAATCTGTCAAAGTTGAAGATGAATAAAAAGGAGGGCTATATGAAAACCGTTGAAGTGATTGTAGAACATGCCGGGAATAATCTCAGTGCTTACATTGAAGGTGTTCCGGTAATAACTACCGGCAACGATGTGAAAGAAATCGAGAAGAACATGCAGGAAGCCGTTGAACTCTACTTGGAATCTTGTAAAGAGATGAACATCGAACCAGTTGAGGTGTTACAAGGGGAATTTACTTTGAAGTTCAAGATAGATGCGGCAACCTTTATCAACTATTACAGCAGCATCTTCACAAAGGCAGCTTTGAGCCGTATAACTGGAATCAATGAACGCCAGTTGTGGCACTATGCGGCTGGAGTGCATAAACCACGTAAACAGCAGTTGGAAAAGATTCAGAAAGGTATTAACGCACTGACAGAGGAACTGGCGGCTATAAACTTATTATAATCATAGATTTTTAATTTAAATAGGAGATAGTAAAATGAAAGCGAAAGATGTTAATCCAAGTAAATTTAAGGTTGAAAATGTTGTATTTGAGAATGACGATTTTTCTATTGTTATAGGTATTTGGGAAAATAAAGATAGAAGAATGGCAATGAGATGGAACGGTTATGGAGACGACCCAGGATACCCTAAATTATTTCGTAATCCTGTCTGGTTTTTAGTTGACGATTCTTTAACATTGCCTTTCCTGAATGCACTAAGGAACGTAAAAGATTCAGATAAAAAAGAAATAGAAGCGGCTATATTGAAACTTTAATTCTTTATGAAATAAACATTCAGCGCGATTCCATCCGGTTTCGCGCTTTCTTTTTGCCTAAAAACAAACATTCTCCTAATTGTTTCGTATCGCATCTTCTAAAATTTCACCTCATATATACATATCCATAACTTTACCGTATGAAATTATTAATCAGAATCATACGGTATGACAATCTTTGAACAAATCTTGGCAGGGCTACAACAAAAGTTTTCTGGGGTGGACACTGCCACACTTACCCGAATCGCCACCAAAAAGGCGGAGGGTGTAACGGACGAAACGAAGGTAAACTCCATCGTGGAGGGTATCAGCTTTCAGGACGTGATGCAGAACTATGGCGACTTTCGTGCAGGACAAGCACAGACTTCCTCGATAGCCAACTACGAGAAGAAGCATGGACTGAAGGATGGAAAGCCAATCGAGAACCCGAAACCCGAACCCCCGAAGCCGGATGAAAAGCCGGACATCGCCAAGCTGATAGCCGACGGCATCGCCGCAGGCATCAAGCCTTTCTCCGACAAGCTGGCGGCTTTTGAAGCGAAAGAGGCACAGGCACAGCGCATGGCGCAAATCTCATCGGTGGCCAAGAAGTACGGTATTCCCGATTTCATGCTGAAAGACCGCACAATCCCCGAAAACACGGACTTGGACACCTACATGAAGGACGTGAAGCAGGAAATGACCAATGCGGGATTCCAGTTCAACAAATCCCCAGAGACTGCCGAGCAGAAACTGGAGAAGGAGACAAGTGAGTTCGCAAAGATGATTGAGAACGACACGAAACAGATTGTAGAACAACAAAACAAGTAAAAATCATGGCAGCAGGATTTACTTACAACTTTACTCCCGAAGAGGTTAAGGAGGAACGCTATGATGTCGAGACCGGACGCCGCAGACGTGGCCCGTACAAGCTCGACACAACGAACCTCCCAATCGGTGAGTATTTGCCTTCATTCACGCCCATTGCGGCTGACTTGGTGAAAAAGACAGCCAAGGTAGCCATACGTGTGGAGGTAGCAGAAAAATTCACATCAGGGACAACCTTGAAAGTGAAGAAAAAATCGTTGGCTTATGTTGGGATGCACATCGGTGACGGAGCCAAAGGAGCAACGGTGAATAGCATCAACAAGCAGAATGTCAACTATGATGAATTGACATTGAGCAAGGACTTGGGAGCGGCTGTTGAAGCTGGCTCTGTACTTTACGAGGCTACTGATGTTAACGGGACAACCCCGAAAGTTGTCGCTAACTCCGCACTCTATGAGCGGGTGAAGGTAGAGGACGGTATCGTACTAGTAGCCCTCTTGATGCGGGCATACGAAATTGAGCCTTCCAAGCTGGTGATGCCTTTCTCTGACGTAGACAAGGCAAACATGCCGCACTTCCAGTTCAACGCTCCCGATGTGAAAGCACAAGGCGGAACGGTTTACACGGATGCCACGCAATCGGCGAGCGGACTGATGAGCGCGACGGACAAAAAGAAACTGGACGGTATCGCCGCCAACGCCAACAAGTACACGCTCCCCAATGCTTCTTCTTCCGCCATAGGTGGTGTAAAGCAGGGAACGGCTGTGGCTGATGCCGCAGGTGGGGATGAAAAAGACAAGATTAATGCCCTGTTGGCCTCATTGAGAACAGCAGGTGTAATTGCTAATTCTTAAAGTTAGGAGGACATAGACTATGATGCTAACCATTCATACACTTTTCAATGACCCGAACATTGTGAACGCGGTCATTCAGCGCGTCCTTCAGACCCGTAAGGATGCTATCTATTGGCAACAGTATCTTGACTTCCGCCGCACGACCACTCGTGTATTCAAGGACTACATCGGTACGGTAACAGGCGTGATGGCCGGTTCTATCAATTCACGCTATGGTGCTAAGCCTATCCGTGAGCGCAGGGAAATCGGTTCAGGATATGGAGAAATCGCCTACTTGGGCGACCGTTACCAAATCTCCATCGACCGCCTGAGCGACTTGCAGGACTTGGTGGACAAGTACAATGCTGCGAAGCCAGCCGACCAAGTGGTAATCATGCGCGAAATCGTTAACTTCATTTATGATGATTACCGCCAAGTTCTTCTTGCTCCCCATAAGCGCATGGACATTGTGTTTGGTTCGTTGCTGATGACTGGTAAAGCCACCGTGAAGAACAAGGATGACAATGCCTCTGGTGTGGATTTGTTGAATATCGACCTTCCGCTAAAGACTATCACCCCAGATACAGGTGATAAGACGAACTTCATTACCTACCTGCAACAGCAAATCAATGCACTTCGCCCCGATTATGGAATATTCCCGAAGATGGTTATGTCCCGTGGCACATTCGTGAAGAACATCATCGGCTCGGCAGAGTTTGGCGACAAGTTCAAGATGCAACTTTCCGGCAACGAGATGTATCTCTCTACCGGATTGATTACATCTCAACTTGCATCGCAGGTGTTTACCGGCATCGGGCTTCCGGCCATCGAAATCAAGGAGGACTACGTGAAAGACCAGACGGGAAAGAACGTACAAATCTACGCCGATGACCGCATCACTCTTTTGCCGCAGGACAAAATCGGTTATATGCGCTTCCACACGCCGTATGAGGCTACCGACCCGACACCTGGACGTAACTATACGCAGGCGGACGGCGACATGTTGATTTGTGGCTACAAGGATGATAACGGACGCTATCTGGAGTACACCGCCGAGTGGATTCCTCAGATAACGAATCCGAACCTGATTGTGAACTTCGACCTTTCAACGATGAACGCATGACGGTAGCGGACTACATAAAGGGCAAGTTTCAGACTTTCGGCATCACGGTGTCGGAGGCTGACCTTCTCGAACTTTCTTTGTCATCGGGGATAAGCGGAGAGGATGAGATGGACCAGCAGAACATCGGCCTTGTGTCGGTGGCTATGGCTGGATTCATCCCCTCTCTATTGCTCCGGGCAAATTCTAAATCTGTTAGTGAGAACGGGCACAGCAAATCGCAGTCATGGGACATTTCGGGCATCAAGGAGTATTACGCTTTCCTGTGCAAGAAATACGGGCTGGACGATGAACTGAACACCGACAAACCTAAAGTCAAGTTCCTGTAATGTTAGACGAAGCACCTCACATATTGCAAGTAAGAACCGTTACGCCGCCGGAGAATGACGAGTACGGGCGACCGATACCCGGCACGGGTGGTGAGCAGTGGAACGACCTCACAGAGTGTTTCTGCCATGACAACTCCCAGCAAAAGGAAATTTCTGTCAATGGCAAGCTGTGGGTATATGCTTACCATGTGGTATATGAGGGCAAGAAGATAGCATTGGACACGATGATTAGGTGCATTGACAAGGTGACGGAAGAAGTTGTTGGAGAGGGCAAGGTTATCAAGAATGCCGAGTGTTATTCGGAGGAACTGAAAGGGCGTTGCGATATATGGGTAGGGTAGATTTTGACTTTTCGGACGTGGATTCATTCTTTGAGCAAGGTGAAAACGAAGTCAAGGAAGTGGAAGAAAAGGTCGGCAAGGAGGCTGTCGAGTATGCCGTACAGCATGGAAGCTACCAGAACCGCACTGGAACGCTCCGAAAGTCAAACAAATACTCTGTATCAGACGAAGGCTTGGAACTGAAGAATGACGCTAAAAGTCCTGAAGGTTATAACTATGCCTCGAATGTGGAAAGCAAGGGTTATGAAGTATTAAGTGGCGCGGCTTTGTTCGCGGAGAAACGATTAAGGGAAGAAATAGAATGATAACACCGCAAGACATAAGGAACATTCTGTATCGAGATTGCAAGGCTTTCGGTATAGATGAAGTCTATGTAGTCTTTGAGGGGGACGAAGGTAATAGTGATGAAATTCCTGCTATTGATTCAAAGAAAGGGCTACAGGCTGAAAGGATTGTTGTTTATGTCAAACGACAGCAACCTGGCACCTACTGGATAAAGAACTTCAATGAGGTTAATATCCAAGTTCCACGCATACAGAATAGGGCAAACTGCATCCGTATGCAAGAGTTGGAACATAAGGCTTTAGAGCTGCTTGACGGCATAACCGGCGAATACGAAGGTTGCAGTTATCTCTATCAAATCGACCAAATCGGAACGGAAGCGGACACAGCTTTGAAGTGTCACTATGTGAATGTAATATTATTGTTTCAAGTATTAAATGTAAAATGATATGGCAGGAACGAATGTAAAACCTTTCATTGGTTTAAAAAGAGTATGGTACGGTAATGTTGTTACAACCGTTACCACTGCAGAAAGTGGCTATTCAGCCGCAGAACTGAAAGCCCTTATTCCCACTTTAACGGAAGTGAAGAATGTGCATCAAGATACATGGGGATATGATGAAAGTGACCCTTCGGTTACAGACTACATTAACGAATTAACAGGGCAACCCTATTACCGTGATGTAACACAGGCTGCAATACCTACTGTGAACTTCACTTTGGGCGAATATTCGTTTGAAGACAAAGCAGCTCTGCAAGGCGGTAAAGTGACAGGAGGCGGTTGGGAACGTAAAAACATGTCTAACCTAGTGGAAAAATGTATTGTCGCGCAAACTAAAACGGGAAATTTCATCTTTATGCCTCGTACTAATGTCACTGGAAAAGGCAACTTTGTAGAGAAAAACATTGGTCTTGGTGTGTCTGCAATTCCATTGGAAACAGGAGTTGACGGATTAGCGTCGGAAAAATGGTTTAAAGAGGAGGATGTTGATTTGGACGGCAAATGAACGACTGTTTCAGTAAATCCAACGCCAGCAGACGCAACAGTTAAACTGGACGGTGACGCGGTTAAGTCAAAGCGGGTGAACGCTGGGGCTACTGTACACTATGAAGTATCGAAGGTCGGGTTTACAACCCAAGAAGGGGACATAGAAACTAAGTCTTCTGATGGGGGAAAAGCAGTAACCAAGGATATAACCCTTGTAGCTGTAGAAGGATAAGTTTTATTATTTAATATTGACGGTGGGTGAATTGCTCACCGTCTTCTTAACAAGCTATGAAACAGAATGCGGCAAAGATTGCGAGTAGTGCCATTCTTGGTATGGATTTCAAAGTGGTAATTGTGAATGGTAAATCATATATAGTGACTCCACCAACAATTAGAAGGATTGCAGGTGCGGCTTATTGGTTGTCTGATGTAAAGGATGGCAAAACTATTCGTGAATTGTTAGCATCAATCAATAATGTAGAACCTTTGGCGCACGCCTTATCTTGGTTTATACAGGGGGATGACATCTTGGCGGAAGAGTTGTCGCAAGGTACATTGGATGAGGTAATAGACGGGCTTGATGCAGCCTATTCACTGGTATCTACTGATTCTTTTTTGAAGCTGTCAGGTTTAGCGAGGAATGTAGCGGATCTGACAGCAAAGCAACGGTAATTGGGAACGATTGCCTGTTGGGACAAATTGCGTCATTCATAGAAAATCTGCATTTATCATACACGGAGGTGGTGGAACAGATTCCATATCGCAATTTGATTATTATGCAAAAAGATAAGCTTCGCGCAATATCTGGTACTATAAGGAAAGAAGTAACAGAAGAAGAATATTTTAAAGGTAGGGAAAGTAAATTAAAGTAATATGGCGACACTCGTATTTCGTGTATCAAGCGACTGGCAAGAGGTCGTAAAGCTTCGTCAAGAGTGCGAAAAGCTAGAAGCGCAACTGAAAAAGATGGATTCAAGAACCGCTCCAGCAGCTACAAAAGTATTGGAGACACAGCTTGCGTCCACCAAGCAGCAGATGATGGGCTTAGTAACCGAAGCGGCTAAAGCTGGCGCAGCGATGGAAAACGGTTTCAAGAAGAAAATCTATGACGCTTCTCAAACGGTAAACGGATTATCTGAAAAGATTATCGCCCAACGGGCCGTAATCAAAGACATCGAGCTTGATGTAAAACGGCTTGGCGAGGCTTACCGTACCGCTTTAAAAAACAATCCTATTAGTGCGTCAGGCAAATTGGCCGAATATAATGCGGCACGTAAAGTCCTTGATGAGGAAAAAGCAACCTTGTTTGGGCTTACCCAGCAGCAAGCAGAAGCACGTCTGTCTGTAAAAAGGTTGCGTGATGAATATTCGCTTTACAAACAGAAAGCTGGAGAAACCATCGAAGCAAACAACGGTCTGTCTGTTTCATGGCAAAAGATGCTCGGTGTTATCGGTGGGGCTACAGCTTTAAAAGCGTTGGCATCACAGATAATTCGTGTTCGAGGTGAGTTTCAGTCCATGCAAACGGCCATAGAAACAATAGTTGGTAAAGATGTAGCTTCAGGTCTTATGTCAAATCTCAAGGAAATGGCGAAGATTTCTCCGCTCACTCTTACCGATATGGTTGATGCAGAAAAAATGATGCTGGGATTCAACATTCAGGCGGAAGATACTATTAAATATCTGCAAGCATTGAGCGACATATCTATGGGAGATAGTGTTAAATTCAAATCGCTCACGCTTGCGTTCTCTCAAATGTCTGCCGCAGGAAAGCTTATGGGACAGGATTTGAACCAAATGATTAACGCCGGGTTCAATCCTCTTCAAATCATCGCAGAAAAGACTGGGAAATCCATCGCTACGCTCAAAGACGAGATGTCAAAGGGTGCTGTCTCTGCCGAGATGGTGCAGCAAGCATTTATTGATGCCACCAGCGCAGGAGGCAAGTTCTATCAGATGTCTGAAAACGCATCAAAGACCATTAACGGCCAACTATCCATGATGCAGGATGCTTTAGATAATGCTTTCAACGAGATGGGGCAAGCATCTGAGGGTGTCATTATGGAAGGCATACAGCTTACCACCACGCTAATACAAAACTACGAAACCGTCGGTAAAGTGTTGGTTGGCCTTGTTGCCACTTACGGAGCATATCGTACAGCAGTCATGTTGGCTACCATTGCTACAAATAAACATACCATAGCCGAAATCGCCTTGACCAATGCGAGGGTTATCGCTCGAAAAGCGCAGATGCTTCTTAACGCTGCCATGCTGACCAACCCATACGTGGCTGTGGCTACAGTGGTAACGGCTCTTGTCGCTACCATGTGGACATTGTCCGACAGTACTTCTGCCGCATCTAAAGCTACGAAGGAATATAATCAAGCCAAAGAAGAAGCGGCGAAAAAGGACGAAGAGCATAAGAGAAAAATTGATGAACTCATTACTGTTGCAAGAGACGAAAGCTTGGCCACATTGACGCGTCAGAAATCACTGGAAACCCTTCGTGAAGAATATCCGAAGATTTTTAGTCAGTACGATATTGAGAAATTGAAACTGGAAGACATTCTGAATATCAAAAGACAGATTAACGAAGAAGATGCAAAAAAGTCAACACAAGAAACGCGAAACACTTATGATTCATTGAGACAATCAGTGTCAAATCGAAGAAGGTTTCTTCAATTATTCGACAACTCTAATTTGCGAAAGAACATGTCTGAAGAGGACATTAATATTTGGAGAAGGTATGCAGGGAAGCAATCTTATGTTGAAGTAAGGGAAGAAATGGAGAAAGAGGCCGCTCTTTTACAGAAATATCAGCAAGATGTCTTTTCTGACAATGCGAACTCTTTTATAGGGAATATCAAGAATATGACAGATGCAGATATTTCTTCTACTTTGGATGACATAACGGTTTCTATGAAAGCCCTCGGAGAGGCCGGAAAAGAATCAATAGCAATCGTGGCTTCTATCGGAGGTGAGGTTTCAAGAGGACAACTAGAGTCTATAAAATCTGCCCTTGAAACAGAACAGAAGTCCCGAAAAGAGCGAACCACCTACAAGGATGACTACGAACAAGCCCGCAAGGATTGGGAGGAAGCTAAGAAAGAGTTGCAGAAAATCGAATCTGACAAAGATAAGTTTACAAGCAAGCAATATGAGGATGCTAAGAAGCGTGTAGAATCTACTGAGAAGGCATACAAGGAGCTCGGCGGACTTACCGGAACAGCTCTTTCCAAGCAACAAAAGGAAGCCGACAAGGAGAAAAAAAACTGCCAGAAACTATCAGACCAACTCCTTGCCCTCCAAGAAAAGAACCAGCAGGCTGAAGTAAACCTGATGAAGGAGGGAACAGAAAAGAAGCTGGCACAGATTGATGCCGACTACTCCGCGCAGAAGGCAGCTATAGACCGCCAACAACGCGAGCTCGCCGAAGCCAACAAAGAGGCTGGAATCACATCCACCAATGCTAGTGGACTTACCTCCGAGCAACAGGTAGAAATAGACCGGGCCAATGAACTGGCCTTCGAATCCCGGAAGAAACAAATCGAGGAGGTATATCGTGCCGAAACTGATGCCATGCGCGCATATATCTCCGAGTACGGTACCTTCCAGCAGCAGAAGCTCGCCATCGCCGAGGACTACGCCGAACGCATCCGCAAGGCACAGACCGAGGGTGAACGCCTGACACTGGGACGCGAGCGCGACGCAGCCCTCCAACAGGTGGACATCAACGCACTCCAGCAGAACATCGATTGGGGAAGTGTCTTTGGCGAGTTCGGCACGATGTTCCGCGAACAGTTGCAACCCACCATTGACCGGCTGAAGGCCATTGCCGGTAGTGATACATTTCGTCAATCAAGCCTCGAAGACCAGCAGTTGCTTTATGACCTTATTGCCCGGCTGGAGGAGTCAAACACGGTGTGGGATAGTGACATTTTCCGCCGTGTATCAGACGACATGAATGCCTACCAGTCAACCATGCAAGGCTATATTGATGCACAAGAGAGGGAACGGATTGCCACGGATGCACTGGCCAAAGCCAAGGCAAACCTTGTAGAAGCCGAACGCAGGGGTGGGGATGTGGAGTCTGCACAACAAAAGGTAGACCTTGCAGCTTCCTATTTGGCATCCGTCAGCGATGAAGTGCAAGCATTCGGTGCGCAAGTGAAGCAGACTACGGCCGACCTCCAGTCGTCTGCACAGCAGGCTGTCGGTATGTTTCAAAGCCTCGAATCTGGGCTTCAAGGACTGACGTCTGGCTCACTCAAAGGCATCGGGCAAGGCATCATGCAGCTTGATTCTTTATTCGAGGGAGACCTTACTAAGCAGGCGGGCAACGTGTTGGCCGAAGGTTTCCAGTCGCTTCTCGGAAAAGACAGCAAGGCGGCACAAGTTCTAACGAAAGCCCTCGGCGACACGGGTATGGCCGGAGAAATTATCTCCGCCGTGTTGGGCATGTTGGACCTGATAGCAAAGGAAGGGCTGAGCGGCATCGTCACCTCGCTGCAAGACACTGTGTTCGGTGCCGTGAACAGTCTGCTGGACGACGTGCTCAACTTCCGCATCGTCCGAGATTCGGCCAAGAATCTCATGGGGCACATGGGCAACATCCTCGACACTGTCACCTTTGGCGGATTCAGTAAACTTACTTCCATAGGCAGCAATGCCAAGGAGACGGCTGAAAAAATTGCCGACCTCACAGCTTCCAACGATGCGCTCCGTACGGCTATCGACGGTCTGAAGGATGAAATTGAAGGCACGAACGGCACGAAGAGCATTAACGCTTACAACGAAGCCATTGCGGCGCAGAAGAAGTATGAGGAAAACCTCCGTCAGATACTCGACGCGCAGATGCGCTACACCGGTTCACATCACTCCAACGCTTATTATTGGAATCTCGACGCCTCTAGTCTCCGTCAGGTGAATGCCTTGCTTGGCACGAGCCTGGGGAACACGTGGGACGACTTTTCGCGTCTCACGGCCGACCAGATGAACCAAATACGCACCCATCTTCCCGAAGTGTGGAGCGAGATGATAAATGAAGGCAAGTATGGTGACCGCTTTAAGGAAGATTGGGAAAACTATGCCGACCAAGCCGGAGAAGTTGTGGAGATGACCGACCAGCTACGCGAAAGCCTTGCGCAAATATCCTTTGACAATATGCGTGACAGTTTCGTAGATTCCCTCATGGATATGGACGCTGAAGCCGCAGACTTTGCCAACGACTTCAGTCAATACATGATGCGTTCGCTCTTGAACTTCTCCATCGGCGACCAACTAGACGAACAACTCAAAGGTTGGTATGAGTCGTGGACTGACACCATGAACCGCCAGAGCGGCCAGCTCACAGAGAAGCAAATCGATGATTACCGCCGCCAGTGGGAAGCCTTTGTGCAAGAGGGGCTTGACATCCGTGACCAGTTGTCCGACCTGACGGGCTACAAAGGGGAATCGTCAGCACGCGAACAGCAGTCAACTTCACGTGGTTTCGGTACGGAGATGACTCATGACGACGCGGGGGAACTTAGCGGACGGTTTACGGCTGTGGCCGAATCGAACTACCGGATTGAGGAAGCCGCCAACCGGCAGACGACGGCTATCACCGAGCTAAAGGGGGAAGTTTTGGCGATAACTGCCACTATGCAAAGCACGTATGATGTAGCTGATGAGATACGGTCAATTCTGGCCAATTCCTATCTAGAACTGCAGGAGATTAACGAGAATACAGGTAACACGGCAAAATACCTGAAAGACATCAAGGCGGACATCGCTATAGTGAAACAAAATACGAGCCGGATATAAATAATGTTTAATTCCACCTTAGCCTTTCAAGTTCGGAGGCAAAGGCAACAAAAAAACATCCAATCAAATATGACAGGAGAATTATTAATCAATAACCAAGATGCATGGACGACATGGGGCGTGAATATGGGTGAAGGATTCCTTGATGCGCTGGATGCGCCTTTGCCTCTTAAAGAATTTCCAGAAGATGAAAGCAGGTTGGAAAATGGCATTAAGGTAGATACTTCAAACCCCAAAGTCTCCTCCCGTGAGATAGTGCTCGGATTTACGATAACAGGAAAATCCGAAAACGACTACCGAAATAAGAAAGCAGCTTTTTTGTCGGAGTTGCAAAAGGGTGTGTTTACTGTGAAAGTGCCGGCTTTGAACAATGAGGCATACAAGCTGGTTTACACAGGCAGGAGCATATCTTATGGCATCAGCAAAAGCCGTGACTTTGGCCATTTCACAATGAAATGCACTGAACCTAATCCGGCAGACAGGACATAAAAAGCAGACAAAAGGCATGAGGAGGATGTAGGGACGTATAATCACATATAGCTTTTTGAAATCTTCTGTTGATTGTTTTGCATTCATTCCGATAAAAAGTAAATGCCTTTTCTTTATTTCCGAATTTTGGGGTATGGTAGCAAAAAACAACATAGACATAAAATCATCCGCAGGCAAAACCCTTCTTTCCGTCCTTCTGAACATTGGCGCGAAAGGTTATTATTCCCTGATGCAGCATGATTACATCGTGTTGCCCTTCAAGCTGTGTACGCCCATTGATTTCAAGATAGGTTCTTATGTGGATTTGCGTGGTGTATTTGACGACGCGCTTGGTGGAAAACTGGCCAAGATGTATTATATCACCGACAAACAGAATCCCACCTATAACACCTCGACAGGAGCCTATGAATACCAACTGCGTCTGAACGCCTACTACTGGCTTTGGAACAATTTTATCTTCAAATATACCCCGGAAAACGCAGCCGGAGAGGCTTCTTGGTCACTCACTGCCCCGTTGGACGTGCAGATGGGTGTGTTTCTGCGCAATCTCTCGGCATTAGGTTTCACTTATAATGGTACGCCTTATGAAGTGGAGATAGATGATACAGTGGAAAACAAAGCAGTGGCTATGACTTACGACAACATGCACCTGCTTGACGCGCTGTTTTCTATGGGGAGCAAGGATAATTGGGATTGTGACGTGTGGGTAACGGAAAACGTGATTCACTTCGGGCGATGTGAACATGGAGACCCCGTAAAAATAGAGCTTGGAGTCGAAGCGTCGACCATGACCCGGAGTGAAAGTAAAGGTACATTTGCCACCCGTATTTATGCTTTTGGCTCTACACGTAACATTCCTGAAAATTATCGTCCGGCAGACGAAAGTCTGACAGTCAATGGCGTAGTGCAGAAACGGCTGATGCTTCCGGTCGATACTCCATATATTGACGCTTATCCCGGTATGGCAGCCCATGAGGTGGTGGAGGCAATTGTCGTGTTCGACGACATCTTCCCACGCCGCATCGGTACGATTTCCGACGTGCGCACTGTCGACCGTGCCGTCACCGGGGAAAGCGGAGAGCAGGTGGACACGTTTAAGGCTTACCAATATCGAGATTCCGAGCTTTCCTTTAAGGAAGATTACGTTCTCCCAGGGAAGGAGTTGCGCGTCATCTTCAAGTCCGGCAAACTCAATGGGCTGGACTTCGCCGTGCAATTTAATCCTGAAAACGCAGATCCTGCGGAACAGCTTTGGGAAATCGTAGCCAACGAAGATTATGGCCGTCTGCTTCCCGATGAAACAATCAAACCGGAAGACGGAGATACGTATCTGTTGTATGGCTTTGACATTCAGCTGGTCAGCGACCAATACACTCCTGAAGCCGAACAGGAGTTGAAAGAGCGCACTGAAAACTACGTCAAGAAAACTATGGTGGACGACGGCACGTATGCGACGACCTTGCGCAACAGTTGGGTGTCGGCAGACCCGTTACGTCGCACGTTTGATGTCGGGCAGCGTGTCAAACTGCTCAATCCCGGCTATTTTCCCGCTGAAGGCCGTGAAAGTCGTGTCATCGGTTGGGAAATGAATTTAGACATTCCCTCCGATGCTCCAATTTATACCATTGGTGAGAGTACAAAGTATAGCCGCATTGGAGAAATAGAAGACAAAGTAGATACGCTTGTTTATAAAGGTTCTAAGTATGTAGGAGTCGGTGGCAGCGGTGTGTATGTGGTTCGTGTAAATGATTCCACCCCGCCCAGCGACACCAATGTCTTCTCCGCCCTGCGCTCTTTGGCCACATTCCTCCGCAAGGACCAGGAAGACACGGCGCAGGAGGTAATCACCTTCCTGAAGGGCCTTCGCATCGCGGGGCACTACATCTCGAAGGTGATTCTATCGCCGGAAGAGCTTGAAGAGGCGGACGACGCAATCATGTCGGTGCTGAAGGCAGTGAACACGTTCATCCGGAAGGACAAGGCGGACGCTACCAACTTCCTGCTGAAGCTCGTCGGCGGGGCTGAGTTCGGGAACTACGAGGCCGGGAAGTCCGGCGGCAAGGTGGACGCGCAGGGGACGGCGGAGCTGCTGTCGCTGCTGGTGCGGGGGCTGGTGACGGCCTCTGGCATCGAGAGTGCGGACTTCTCGACGGGCGCACTGGGGACGGGCTTCACGCTGAAGATAGACGAGAACGGGGACAGCTATATAGAGGTGGACCGCATGCTGGTGAGGAAGGTGGCAACGTTCGTGGAGCTGCTCATCCAGAAGATACGGGCCGTGGGCGGTCAGATTATCCTGTCTCCGGCGACGATGAACTGCTCGCGGGTGGAGGAACACGACACGTTCTACCGCTGCTTCTTCGAGAACACCGACGGTGAGAAGACCATCGCGCAGGAGTTCGTGGTGGGCGACCAGGCACGGTGTCAGACGTTCAACGTGAAGGAGGGCGTGAACGAGAACGTCACGAACACGTATTACTGGCGGCTCGTGGTGGGCGTGGGTGATGATTACATCGACCTCTCGAAGACGGACTGTGACGCGGGGTCAACCGTGCCGCAAGCAGGCGACGACATAGTGCAGCTGGGCAACCGGACGGACGCGACGCGGCAGGCGGCTATCGTGCTGGCGGCTTACGGAAACGACGCGCCTTACTTCAAGATGTACAGGGGCATTGACTCCTACTCCCTGTCGGGCAAGGAGTTTATCAGCTTCTCTCGGACGGAGGTGATGATTATCGCGGACTCGCTGCGGTTCTCGACGGGCGAGAGCGTGAAGGACTATATCGACAACGCCACGGGGAACGCCATCACGAGCGTGGACGTGGAATATGCGCTTGGCGACAGCCCGACGGAAGCCCCTCAGACGGGATGGAGTACGACGGCACCGGAGTGGCAGGCGGGGAAATACATGTGGCAACGGACGAAGACGACGACCCCGAAGGGTAGTTCTTACAGCGAGCCGACCTGCATACAGGGGGCGAAGGGAGAAGATGGTGCGGATGGTGTCCCCGGCGCAGATGGTAAGGACGGAAAAACATTATATACTTGGATTCGTTATGCAGATAACGCTGCGGGCGCGGGTATCTCCAATGACCCCACCGGGAAACCTTTTATCGGTTTTGCATACAATAAAGAAAGTGCTTCTGAAAGTGATACTCCATCTGACTACACTTGGTCTGAAATCAAGGGTGAACAGGGAGTGCCGGGTGCGACAGGGGAAGATGGCAAAACGTTGTACACTTGGATTGCCTACTCTGACAATGCGAATGGCAGACCGATGTACCAACAGCCTAAAGATACTACACAATATATAGGTATTGCAACAAATAAAGAAAGTGCTTCTGAAAGTGACAATCCTAATGATTATACCTGGAGCAAGTTCAAAGGCGAGAAAGGAGATAAGGGCGACCAAGGAGAAAGAGGTTTGCAAGGTTTGCAAGGCGAGAAAGGTGAGCAAGGCATACCGGGCAATCCGGGCAAGACACTCTACACATGGATACGCTATGCGGACAATGCAAATGGCGATGGCATATCCAACAGCCCCACAGGAAAGGCATTCATTGGCTTTGCCTATAACAAGGAAACAGCCACTGAGAGCAACATACCGTCTGATTATACTTGGTCAGACATAAAAGGCGAGCAAGGCGTAAAAGGCGATAAGGGTGATGATGGTACACAATATTACACTTGGATAAAGTATTCGGATAATGCCAGTGGTAGTGGCATGTATGATACACCTAAAACCACCACTCAGTATATTGGTATCGCCGTGAACAAGACCAGCCCCACGGAGAGCAACACGCCGACGGACTACACATGGAGCAAGTTCAAGGGAGACAAAGGCGACCAAGGGCCGCAGGGAATCCCCGGCGCGGACGGCGCAGACGGGAGGACGAGCTATTTCCACATCAAATACTCATCCAAGGCCAACCCGACCTCAGCCGCGGACATGACGGAAACTCCTTCGGAATATATCGGCACATACGTGGATTATACGGCTGCTGACAGCACTGACCCGTCGGACTACACGTGGTCACGCTTTCAAGGCATACAGGGGGAGAAGGGAGACCAAGGCATCCCCGGAACAAACGGAGCGGACGGCAAGACCTATTACCTGCATATAGCATACGCCAACTCGGCGGACGGCTCGCAGGAATTCAGCACGACGGATTCGACAAACAAGCTCTACATCGGGCAATATACGGACACGACGCAGGACGACTCGCCGGACCACAAGAAGTATTCGTGGACGAAAATCAAGGGCGACACGGGCAAAGGCGTGTCAGCTCTCGAAGAACAGTATTACCTGTCGACCTCGAACACGACTCAGACGGGCGGCACATGGCAGACTACTTGCCCGGCTTGGGAGAGCGGGAAGTATATCTGGACGCGGACAAAGGTGACGTGGACGGACAACACGGTGACTTATACGACTCCCGTGCTGGCCGAGGACATCAACGACCTTGGGGCGAAGCTGGAGCAAGCCATCTCCGATTTGGCTGAGAACATTGGTTTCGTCAATTCTCTGTCGGAAGAGCTGGGAACGGTGAAAGACCAAGTGGACGGAGCTATCGAGACGTGGTTTTACGACCCTGTGCCGACGCTGACGAATGCCCCTGCATCGAGCTGGACGACCACGGAGCTGAAAAACCAGCACTTGGGCGACCTGTATTATGACGGGAACGGGAAGGCATACCGATTCCAAATGTCGGGAAGCAACTATGTGTGGCAGGTGATAACGGACACGGACATCACGAAGGCACTGGCCAACGCACAGAAGGCTCAGGACACGGCGGACGGGAAGCGTAGGGTGTTTGTGACCACGCCGACGAACGCGAGTGCCTACGACGTGGGTGACCTGTGGGTGAACGCTACCTACGGAAGTTACAGCAACGACCTGCTGCGATGCAAGACGGCGAAAGCTGCTGGTGCGGCATGGAACATCAGCCATTGGGAGAAGGCGTCGAAGTACACCGACGACTCGAAAGCCAACCAAGCGATAGCGGATGCCGCCGAGGCTATGGCCGCGGCCAACAACGCACAGAGTACAGCGACTGCTGCCAAGAACAGGCTTGACGGTTGGGCGGCTGACAATGTGATAAGCCCGACGGAGAAGCAAGGGCTGAAGGATGAGATTGCGAGGATTGACGGGGACAAGAGCGAGATAACGGCGAATTATACGAAGTATGGTCTTGGGACTCCGACGGCTTACAACAACGCTCACAGTGCTTACCGTGCGGTGCTGGTGACGCTTTCTGCGGCTACTCCCGAGACGATAGCCATCCCGAGTGATTTTGCGACGAAGCAGACGGCATATTACACGGCGCGGACGGATGCGTTGACGGCGATTGCTGACGCGGCGAAGGCGTATGTGGACAGTATCGAGATTGGGGGGCGGAACCTGCTGATGCGAACCAATCAGGGTACAGTTAACTGGTCGTTAATCGTATCAGAACAAGGACATACGCAGATGACGGCATGGGGAGAAGGAGTGGAATTCAATGTGTCCTCTGTTTTCAGCGGGTATGCCATTGTCTTTTATAAATTAGGAGAAACACTCTCCATGCTTGAACCGAACACGGAATACATGTTAAGCTTCGACGTGTGGTGCGACATTTCCGTAGGCATTACCGTCGGCATCAAGAATAGTAATGCCACGGGATCTTTGTCTAACGTTGCACAATTCAACACGATAGCCAACCAGACCGTACATGTCGCCACCAAGCTAACCACCAAGGACCTGACTGAATATCTGCGCTCACAAGGGCTTTATTTTGACGGATTCAACGCTTATGTAGCCACCTACCGCTTCAAGAACCTGAAAATGGAGAAAGGCAACAAAGCCACCGGCTGGACGCCCGCTCCAGAGGATGCCGAGAACGCCTTGAACGACTACAAGGAAGAGGTTGAAGCCAAGTTTGAAGCGACGAACGAGAGCATCACTGCCGCCGTGGAGAGTTCGAAGAGCTACACGGACGAGAAGGGCGAGAGCATCTTGTTGCAAACCACGAGCATGATTAACGTGGCGAAGGATGAAATCAACCTGTCGGTGGACACGAAGATTGACAACCTGGTGATTGGAGGGAGGAATCTGCTGAAGTATTCCGCGCTGGAGAAGACCCCGCTGAACAATATGGTATACGGACGCAAACCCGAGAACGCGCCCGTCGGTGTGGAGGAGGGCTATAAGGGAGCCAGGGCGGTGAAGCTCGTATTCACAACTCCCAGCAAAATGTCCGTGAATGAAGTCATGTGGCGTACATGGGAGGAGCGTCAGGCCTACAACCGCGTTGAGCCGGTGGTCCTGCGGTTCTGGGCCAAGGCTGACAAGGACAACACCCGGATGTGGACTGTCCTTGGCTATCATGGTGGCAAATTCGCAAATCCGACCATTTCATCTGAATGGAAGGAATACACTGTGAACTTCATGCCCGACGGTCCGTGGGCTCTGTGGTGCATTGGACTGGATGCCCCCGGAACGGTGTGGATTTCCCGCCCCAAATTGGAATACGGCACGAAACCGACGGACTGGACACCCGCGCCGGAGGACGTGGACAACTCCATCACCGAGCTGTCATCCCGCATAGAGGTGACGGAGGAAAGCATCAAGAACACGGTATCCAAGACGGAGTTCAACTCGCTCTCGGGGACGGTATCGAACCACACGAGCCAAATCACGCAACTCAACAATCAGATAACATCCAAGGTGTCATCGTCCGAGCTGACAGAGAAGCTGAAAGGCTACGTCACCACGACGACGTACAACAACAAGATGTCGAGCATTGACCAGTCGCTGAGCAGTATCACGAGCCGCGTGTCGAGTACAGAGACGGAGATTAACACCATCGACGGCTCGCTGCAAAGTATCACGCAGCGTGTGACCACGGCTGAGCAGAAAATCACGGACGATGCCATCAAGTTGACCGTGAAAGAACAGACGAAGCAGATTGCTGACGAGGCGGTAAAAGACTTGGAATTGGGTGGAAGAAATATTTTACTAAATACCAAGGTTATAGGTGAGGCTAACACAAATAGAATTAACGGGCAACTTCAACTTAAAGCTACTATACAGTCTGAAACTTATAGAGGCTTTTCCGTATGTATGGCTAAAGGTTCAACGACGAAGTATACAGAGATTTTACAGTATCTTATTACTGAATTTGAGCTTGGGGATATTTTTACGTATTCTTTTTATACAAAAGGAACGGCAAAAACGCTTTCTGTATATTTTTATGGTGAACATGGCTATGTCCGAGCAAAAGCTATAGCTTCAAGCGATGGGAAAGCTGCGGGAACATCATTTGGTGACGGAAGAAGGGACATAGCTGTAACAGGAGAATGGAGACGCGTATGGGTTACATATCAGTTGAATAGTAGTGGAGATACAAGCATCCCTAAATGCTTATTAATAAGAAATCAACCCAATTCTGGTGGAGATATATATGTATGTGCACCTAAGTTAGAAAAGGGTAGTAAAGCTACTGATTGGACCCCTGCTCCAGAAGACTACTCCACCACATCGGAAATCAAGAGCAGCTTCACGATGACATCGAGCGGCATCTCATTGTTGGGGCAGAACATCAGCCTGACGGGGAAGGTGACGTTTTCAATGCTGGCCTCCGACGTGCAGGGCGACTTGAACAAGCTCGACGGGCTTGGAGACTTGGCTTATAAAGACAAGGTGTCTGACGCGATGCTCGACGAAACGGTGATTGTGGGCGGATACCTCAAGACGTCGCTCATCGACGTGGACAACCTCTACGTGAAGCATCTGGAGGGTGCGGACGGCGTGTTCACAGGGTCGCTGCAAGCCGCCACGGGGTCGTTCTCAGGAGAAGTCACGGCTAAGAGCGGAAAGATTGGAGGATGGAGAATATCAGAACACGATTTGCACTCGGAAGATTTTGTCTATCCGGATTTCACACAACCTAGTGGGGGAAACGGAGGTGGTTTGGTGTCTGGGGGAAATGGCTCTATGATGCGCACTGACGGAATAATCATCAACAGTACAGAAAATGGCGTGTTGCCTGCATCGTCCGGTTCAATAATGGCAGCCTTGATAAACGCTTCAGGAGATAACGCTTGGGTGCAAGGAGCATATATCGGTGCGCATTGCTCTAGCACATATGGATACCTCTCGCAGGTTGTGGCCTTGGAATTGAGTGCAACCAACGCTTATAGCGGTACACCGATGAACACGCCCATCGCGCTGAAAATTGCTAACGGATTCCCTGACATCCCCGGCGTGTTGTTGGCAGGATATGTTTATTCTAGCGGTATATCATCGAAATATAAATATGGGAAAAAGCGTACAACGTCTGGTGCATACCAATCTACTTATGGATACGGAGGTGTGAAACAATATCAAATCATTCACAATTTAGGACATTCAAACTATGTTGTGCTCGTTACTCCTGTAAGTATAGGGGCGAGTTGGCGAAAGTATCATGCTCACATCGTATCCCAAGGGCCGAGTGATTTCTTCGTCGCGTTCATAGATAGTGGCACAGAAGGAACTTTAGTGCAATCTGACTTTATGTTTGCCATGATTGGTAACAATACATAGAATCAGCCTCCCCCACTTTCGCAAGCAAGAGAGGCAGAGAAAATTTTAATCCTTTTAAAAACCACTACAAAGATAAGAACCAAACGTCACAAAAACAATAGAATTATGGAAATAGACTTTAGAAACCTACCCGTGCGGGACATCGAAGGCAACCTCTCCCCGCGCGACATCTCGAAGGAGCTGGGCAACTACATCTACGGCGAGACATCCGACCTCGGAGAGCTGGACCTCGCGCAGCGCATCTACAAGGAGGGCCATGTGGAGCTTACGCCCGAAGAGGTGGAGACTGTGCGCCGCTACATCGAGAAGGGATACAAGGCGTTCATCAAGAGAGCATTTAATGAAGTTATTAACCAAACAGAGATTTAATTATGGAAATCGCAAAGGAAACGAACGGACGCAAGTGGATACGCGCCGCGTACAAGAACTACTTAGTGGGGAACTCGCAAGCTGAGGACAAAGAAAAACTCGTCGCGCACAGCGTGCTGGTGCCGGATTGGGCCTCGTCTGACGAATGGCAGGAAGTGGACGAAGAAACAGCGATGCGCATCAAAGCTGCCAAGGCACAGACGGGAGACATCGAATATCCGGAAGAGATTAATCAGACGATGAATCTCATGAAAATGAAAATTAACGATATGGAGCTGACCGACGAGCAGGCCCTATCCATCAAAAGCCTGTATCCTAACTGGGAAGAATTTATCAACAAGACTCTTCCGGAAGGCTACCGTGTACAGTATGATGGCAAATTGTGGAACGTGCGTCAAGAGGTGAACCCCGTGTTGGAGAACCAACCTCCAAGCATCGACACAGCCGCGCTCTATGAGGAGGTGAACGAGACGAACGCGGGGACAAAAGAAGACCCTATCCCGTATGACAACAACATGGAGCTGTTTGAGGGGAAGTATTACTCGCAGGACGGCGTGACCTACCTGTGTACGCGCTCCACGGGTCAGGCGGTGTATAACCCGCTGGCTGAGCTTGTGGGCATCTACGTGGAACTCGCGGAAAGTGAAGAGTGATGGAAGCGGCTGTGATTAAGGAGGCTATCGGGCAAAGCGCGACGGGAGGATTCGCCGCGCTGGCCACGGCTTTCGTGGCGGAAAGCCTGAGTCACATGGTGCCGTGGTTGATAGCTTCGGCGGCGGTCATCCTCTGTGACCTGTGCTTCGGCATCCGCAAGAGCATGATGATGGGCGAAGAGGTGCGCGTGTCGAGGGCCGTGCGGCGGACGATGGGCAAGATGGTGACTTACTTCTCATTTGTCTGCATGGTGTGCATGGTGAGCGTGGCCGCAGGGTCGGACTACGGCATCGACAAGTGGGCGTGCCTGCTGGTGTGCGGCATCGAGTTCATGAGCATCATCTCGAACATCCTGAAGCCGAAGGGCTACTCGCTCAACGTGAAGGCCATCGTGGCTGCTGTGTTCGGGCGTGCGCTGGGAGGCAGCAAGAAGGAATATGAAGACGTGATTAATGAGGAGGAAAGGAAATGAAAGTACTACTCGATTCAGGGCACGGGGCGAACACCCCGGGCAAGCGGTCGCCCGACGGACGGCTACGGGAGTATGCCTATACCCGCGAGATAGCGGAGAGGCTGGAGGTGGAGTTGCGCAAGCGGGGGATTGACGCCGAGCGCATCGTGCATGAGGAACTGGACGTGCCGCTGACGGAGAGGTGCCGGCGGGTGAACGAGTATAAGGCAAACGAAGTTGTTTTAATCTCCATCCACTGTAATGCGGCGGGGATGGGTGACAAATGGATGCAGGCCCGCGGCTGGGAGTGTTGGACCACTCCGGGACGGACGAAGGCCGACCGTCTGGCCACGTGCCTCTACGAGGCCGCCAGCGAGCTGGGCATCCGCCTGCGCGAGGACAACAGCGACGGCGACCCGGACAAGGAGGGCCACCTCTATATATTACAGCACACGAAGTGTCCGGCTGTGCTGACTGAGAATCTCTTCCAGGACAATCGGGAGGATGTGAACTTCCTGCTCTCGGCAGCGGGGAAGGCTTCGATAGTGGAGTTGCATGTGCGGGGCATTGCTAAATATCTGGGCGTATGAAAGCATTGCCTTGGATACTATGTATTGTGTTGCTGGGCGTACTTGCCTGGCAACACTTCGGGCGTATCCCGTCCCGGCATGAGACGGTGTGGGACACTATTCCCATCTATGATACCATCACCCACGACACGGTGATACCTCGTGACAGCATTGTGCTGCGCTATGAAGTCGTGAATCTACCTATGGTCGGTAACATTTCGCGCAAGAATATTCTCGAAAATGGTAACATCGCGCTGAATAATATTCCGACGGACAGTGCTCGTGTAGTAATACCCATAACCCAACAGCATTACAAAGAAGATGACTTCGAAGCGTGGGTTTCCGGTTTCCGTGCCAGTCTGGACAGTATCCGCGTGTTCCCGAAAAGCTACGTCCTGCAACCGAAGGCCACGAAGTCGAAACGATGGGTGCTGAGCGTGGGTGCCGGTGCGGGGTGGAATCCGTTTACTCGGAAGTTTGAACCCACCATTGGTATCAACATTGGCTTGAAGTTGTGGGAGTGGTGATTGAAGAAAAAATAGAAAGGAGGTGGTTTATGGAATAGCAGCTTAAGGGGATGGAGAGGTAGAAGCATCCCCGAAATGAATTTAAAGGTTAATGAAATGTGTCCTCTTTTCCGGGGCTTTAGAGGTGAAAGAAAAGCCCCAACGTGTTCTTGAATATCTGCCGTGTTTATAAGATGTGGCACAATAAGCAATTCGCACGTTGAGGGCTTAAAATCTTTGACATGGATGCTTGTTATTCCTACCTATATAAGAGATGCTATTCCTGTTTCTTCGGAAGTAATTTCATGTTGTGAGAAACTTTCATCTGTTTTAAATATAAGAGCAACAACTTTCTGGTTTACTTCATTAATTAATGAAAAGTCTTTTTTGATATAAATGTCCGTCACTCGGTTTTCCTTATCGACATGATTTAAAGCTTCTCCAACTGTTGCCTTGTCTACTTTTAACTCGTTTCTTGCAATAGAAGCCCATGAGTGGCGGGCAGAGTAAAATTCCAAGTCTTCAATACCAAGTATCTTGCCAATTTTCTTCAAACCGTCATTGATGCCGGTATTGAACTTTTGGTATGTCCCATAGCGTTTATAGAATGAAAAAACGTGTTTTCCCGTTACGTCCTTGTACTTCTCATAGAGCCATGTAATCTCGGATGGGATGGCAACGCACATTTTGGCCCGGTCGCTACGGCGTGATGCAGTCTTTGCGCGATTGTAGGTGATAACTCCGTTTTCGATGTCCGTGCATAGATATAAGTCGGCTGAATTCATCCCCATGAGGCTAAAGGAAAGCATGAACATGTCTTTGGCAAAGTTGAACAAACAGTTTTTCTCCTTTCCATCTTTGTTGCGGATATATGGTAAATCGAATATAGCTTTCACCAAGCCAATGTCCAAGGCTCTTTCGCGCTGGCAAGGAGTGGATGGTATGACATATTTCTTGAATGGTGACCAAGGGATTCTAATTGTGCCTGCATCCTCATCATTATATTTCAGTTTGGCTTCATTATGCAGATGCCGGAGAGCACCCATATACAAAGATAAGGCTCGTCTGTGTCCTAAGTAGTCTTCAAAGGATTTCAAGAAGGCATAGTTAAGCTCCTTGAATTTGAGTCGGTCTCTACCTAAGAATTTGATAAGGGCATTGAGCGCACTTTTGTATATGCCAATTCCCGGCTTTTGGCTATTAGCCTCAATCCATTCTTTTACAAAGCCAATAAAATCCACATCAGTCTTTTCAGAATTGTCACGCGTCAAGACTTGCACCAAGTCATCCATGCTCATATCCTTTATATAGAGGGATAACATATTGCATTTTGAGCGATAGGAAGCTATAATCTTTTCGAGTTCCTCGATGATTTGCTGATTCTTTATCTTGAAACCTTTTGTGATGTCTTCTTTTGTAACATAGACGGAAGTAGCCAATCTTTTGACTTGCCTGTTATGGGTGATACGAATTTTCACATTATAAGTACCATCTTTCCTTTTTCTGTCTTTGCACACTTCATATTTAAATGTAGCCATAATAAATTGTTTTTGTTTCAACTATGTGTCAACAATTAGAAGCAAAAGCAGCATTTTCACGCAAAAGTAACAAAAATAATTAAGCCATAAAGGGCAAAAAAAACTCCCAAATACTTGGAGGTATTGATTTTCTGCGTATCTTTGCACCGCAAAACAAAGGAGGGGCGTTAGCTCA
>ULWY01065280.1_pt1 | contig 37367 bp, 34 predicted proteins | sample 1960761 | NCBI WGS metagenome assembly ULWY01 (sample SAMEA4835824, study PRJEB28245) | human gut metagenome | biome: gut microbiome; material: fecal sample | place: Denmark | collected 2008 | reverse complement strand
GCCTGCTGTAACTGCGCTTTCACACGCTTTGATACCTTTGTACGTTCATTATCCATGGTGATAAGGATTCCTTCGATTTCCAGTCTGGCATTGGCATGGCTCTTGATTCTGTGGAAAGCCCTTAAAAACTCTGCCATTCCCTCCACCGCCAGCGTTTCCGACTGTACCGGAATAATCAGGCTGTCAGCGCATATCATCACATTTATCATGGCTGTCCCCATTTTCGGCATCCCGTCAATGAGGATATAGTCATACTGATCCTTAATGGTATCAACAAACTCTTTCAGCTTGTATTCTGCAAAATCCGTGTCACACATCAGCTTATCAAAGTTATCCAGCTTATTATTTGCCAGAATTAAATCTACTCCTGTATCCGTCCTTATCATGTAGGACTCCTTGTCCAGCAGTTCCTCATTCATCACGATACACTTCAAAATATCATAAATTGTCACGGAAAGCTGCTCCGGTGTGGTTACTCCACATAATTTCGTTGTGTGCCTCTGCCCGTCAAAGTCAATCAATGCGACCTTACAGCCCTCCTTAGACAGCAGATATGACAGGGTTGTGGCGGTTGTGGTCTTACCTACCCCGCACTTTCTATTTACAATTCCTAAAACCTTGCCCATTCTATTGCTTCCTTTCTCTTGTTGAATTTGTTATTTTGGTTACATTTGATTACCATGCAGGCAACGTGCCAAGGTCAGGCTTGCTGTACCTTGGCAACTGCCCATGGTGTCAATTTCATATGACACTTGGATAAAAGTAGGATCTTTCACTTACCTCCTCTGCTCTTATGCGGCAACTAAATCAGCCTCTATCCTGCAATTTCTTTTTCCTGCCTTTTTCCGGGCGAAAAAAAGCGGGACTAAAAGAGCCTGCATAGAAGAAGGCTAATTTAGTCCCACCAAAAATTCATTTTTTGCATTTTGTAGCCTACTACTGCGAACAACCCTCCTTATGTTACATAACTGCTACATCATGCGATTTTAATTCAAAATATGATTGTAAACAGGCCTGTCCTAACCAAACTTCTGAATAAAATCAGTATTTTTCATTAGGACTGAATTAGCGGAATCCCCTTTGTTTATGGGCTTCTTACTAACGTAACCTTATTATAACCCCCTCCCCGTACTCCATAAGCAATGCTGCACTGCCACTGACAATAGGCGTTGCAAAAGAAGTCCCCGATACCTGCTGTGTGCTGCCCCCCGGAACCGGAACTGTGATATTCACTCCCGGCGCTACGATATCCGGTTTACTGAATGCGGTTCCAAAGGGCAACACCTCTTCTCCCGCACGTCCTTCCTCATAACGGTATACATAGCCTCTGCCTGAAAAATCTGCATAACCTGAAGTTCTGATATCATAGGCTCCCACAGTGACAGCCCTAAGGGAAGTAGAAGGAATCGTCAGTGTCACCTCTGGCGTTGGCAAGAAAAATCCCGTCCCTGTATTTCTCGCTGCATAGCTTGGCAGATACATTCTGTATTCCCCTGTTACCACCTTACGGGGAGTCAACACAATACTCCATACCCCTTCATTGATGTATCTGCCTGTAGGGAGCATATCAATATAGATCTCCTGATTCACCGAATATGGCAGCGGTTCTCCAATATAACACAATAACTGTGTCTGCTCCAGAGTTCTTCTTAGCGTATCTACCCGTCTCGTTTCCAACTGTACTTCCTCACCTCCCGGGGAACGCAGCCGCAGTTCAAAATCATCATTAGAATGTTTCCATATCTGAATACTCAGTCCCGTTTCATATGCCGCAACTGCCAGTTCTATTGTTTTCTGCGTCAGGGCGATTCCTGCTGTATGCCCATTAGAAGCGCCCTCATTACCACTTCCTATGATAATAGAAGTCCTGCCTATCTCCGAAGCATTGTCGATGAACCTCTCAAGTAATGATTCTCCCCTGTGATCTCCATATGTGTTCCCGAAACTCAGGTTAATGACCACAGGCATATTCAACTCTACCCCCAGATTTACCGCATAGGAGATGCCACGCATCAGTTGTGTCGTTCTTGGAAAAGACTCTGCCAGAGGATTGCCAAGCTTCACGATCACAAGCTGCGCCTGCACTGCCACCCCTGACTGAGAGCCTGCTGCCAGTGCAGCTACTGCTGTCCCATGTCCTGAAACATCCTGCTGTGGTACAATTGCCAGTCCCTCCTGTCTGCTGCCTGCTGCCAGTGCAGCATTCAGGTTCTCCCTTGTATACACTACTCCTTCCGTATACCCCTCAGGCGGCAGCCATCCTCTCTCTGCATTAGGAACTGCCGTCTGATCCCATAACGCCAGAATCCGGGTCGTTCCATCACTGTTACGAAACTTTGTCAGAAAATAATCTATTCCACTGTCCAAAACAGCGATCAGCACTCCCTGTCCTGTCAACCTTGGCTCCCGAAGTGTTACCTGCGGAATACAGGATGCCTCTTTCGCTCCATAGTCCATATCTTTTCCCCATTCTGTATGCAAAAAATGCCATATATGAACAGAATATGAAAAGGCACACCAAAAGGTGCGCCCCATTCATTTCTCTATATTATCCTGATTTCTCCCTGCATTGGCGGAAGTCTCCATGACCACTCCGGGATTTCCTGTTCTTTATCAGAATTGTTAATTGCGATCAGAAGCTTCTCCTGATCATTTTCTCTCAAAAACAGATACAATCCCTTCTCATCCAGGCACATCACCGTCTGATACGTTCCATTTCGGATCGCACTATGTTCTCTCCTGATCTTTGCAAATTCACATAAGGTATCATAACAATTATCCTGACTTCCCCATGGCATAGGGCTTCGATATGCATTCTCCGTTTCGCCCTCTATATAATACTCATCTCCGTAAAATACTGAAGGAATCCCATAACCTGTGAACAGATAGAAATACGCCAGTTTCATTCTTCTCCTGTCTCCGCCACAGTAGGACAGAAATCTTGGAATATCATGTGTATCAAGGAAATTCATCTGTACCAGACTCACCTTGTTCGGGTATCTCATTATCATCTTATGTATCTGCGCATCAAATTCCGATACCGTCAAAGTTCTTGTAGCAAAGAAATCTTTACACAGATAGGAAAAGCGGTAATTCATAGTCGAATCAAACTGATCACCCAATAACCATATTCCGGCATCTTCCCATATTTCCCCGATCATAAAGAAATCCGGTTTTACACCTTTTACTGCTGTTCTGAAATGCCTCCAGAAATCATGATTTACCTCATTTGCCACATCAAGCCGCCATCCATCAATGTCCGCTTCTCTGATCCAGTATGTACCTGCCTCTATCAGATATTTCTCAAGCTGCGGATTGGAAGTATTAAGCTTTGGCATCTCCTTTACATACGCAAACGCTGCATAATCTGGAGGATCCTTGTAGCATACCGGTTCCGGCATATCATAGAACCAGTCATAATAGCGTGACTTGCTGCCGTATTCCAGTACATCTCTAAAGGCAAAGAAATCCGGTCCACAATGATTAAATACTCCGTCAAGGATCACCCTGACTTCATTCTGATGGCAGATACTCACCAGCTCTTTGAGATCCTCCATTGTCCCCATACAGACATCGATCATATAGTAATCTGATGTATCATATTTGTGATATGAGTTTGCCATAAATATGGGATTAAGATAAATACAGTTGATTCCCAGTCCTTTGATATATTCCATATTCTCTGTGATGCCCTGTAACGTTCCCCCCATTCTATTGGCAGAAATCATACCATTTCCTGTTTCAATAGATTTGGCTGCTTTAACAATGCTGCCTTTTTGTGTTGCAAAGCTGTCCGGAAATATCTGATACATGATCAGATTCTGTGCCCACTCAGGCGGGGCAATGATATCTTCCCTGCGGATATACGGAAACTGAAAATATTCTGTCCTGTTATTTCCTATTTGAGTACAGAAACCTCTCTCATAATAGTACTGTCTCTGCATGGCATCTTCCAGTTCAAAATAATAGCATAATCTGGGATATGTATCTTTCAGATCAGCTTCATAGTAATCAAACAGATCATCACTTGACACGCATGTCATTTTTTTCTTTTTCATTCGGATCACCGGATTCTGATCTACCCTGTCACCATAGTAAAGCTGACATTCCTTCAAATCTCCCTTTGCTGTTCGTAGTCTGATCGTAATGTCCTTTTCCCCAGTCGCATAAGCATACTGCGAAAGAGGTATATGTAAAATTGCTTCCTTTTTCATTATCCTATCCTTTCACCGCTCCACCTGTAATTCCATCAACATAAAATTTCTGCATCAACAGGAACAGAATGGAGATAGGAATTGCTACTATAATACCGCCTGCACAGAATACGGAGAAATAATCTCCTACCAGTGTTCTCTGCACCAGATTAAAAAGTCCCATGGCAACTGTCCAGTCAGCAGGATTCTTGGAACGTATCATTAATTTTGCCATAACAAAATCCATCCACGGTGTCAGAAAGGAATTGATAACCGTGTAGACAATGATAGGTTTCGACAGTGGAATAACGATCCTTGTAAAAATGCATAACTGTGATGCACCCTCCAACGTTGCCGATTCTCTCAAAGAAGCAGGTATCGTATCAAAAAAGCCCTTACAGATCAGATAACCAAGACCGGAACCCGCTGAATATATTATGATAAGTCCCAGCATACTGTCCGTTAATCCTATCAGTTTCATAACGAAGAAAATGGCGATCATTGATAACACACCCGGAAACATATTGAGGATAATAGCAAAACTCATAAGTGGTTTACGCATTGGAAAGCGCATGCAGCTCATTGCATATGCCACCATCAATACAAAAAAGGTGGAAATGACGCATGTACAACAGCCTATGACCATGGAATTGCGAAACCACGCCGGGAAGTTCGCTACGGTATCTGGTCTGAAGAACAATTGTGCATAATTATCCCAGGTCCATTTTATCGGGAAAAAATGCATCGTATTGATGCCTTTATAACCACTGAGAGAAGTAACAAATAACCAGATAATAGGAATCAGCCAGATAAAGGCAAGAAAAGCCAGTAAAAGATGTTTACCCACTATCTTACATTTCCTTTTCATTTATTGGAACTCCTCCTCTCTGTTTCCGGCGATCATTCTGGTAAATCCGATCAAAGTGAATACTGCACACAGTACAAAGACGCATATGCCAATAACAGATGCCATCTTGTAATTGGAATAGTCATTTGTTAATGTAAAGAGCCACGTTACCAGCAAATCCACTTCTTTTGCATTGGAATTGGCATAACGCATATTACCTGTTACATAATCACTCGTCAAAAGATAAATAACATTAAAATTATTAATATTGCCAATAAAAGCCGTGATCAGAGAAGGTCCTGTCACAAACAGCATATATGGCATTGTGATCTTGCGAAAAATCTGCGCTTCATTAGCTCCATCAATCCTTGCACTCTCCAGTTGTTCCTCTGGAATATTAAGAAGGATTCCGGTAGCGCTCAACATCTGATATGGTACTCCCACCCAGATATTGATCAGCACTATCATGACATGCGCCCATCCTGGTTTGGACAAAAAAGGAATATAAGAAAGCCCCTTACCAACCAGACCGATATTCTGTAACAATCCCGTCAGTCCGATTTTGCTGCAAATACTGTTGACAATACCGTAATCACCAAACATTTTACCGACCAGCAATAAAGTCACAAATTGTGGGATTGCTATTGTCACTACAAATAAGCTTCTCCACATCTTTTTCCACCTGACAGTTTTGTCGTTAATGAGTTTTGCCAGCATAATTCCGCCAAAATAGGTCGTAAAAGTGGCAAGGAATGCCCAGATCAGTGTCCATACCAGAATTCTGATAAATGCATATCCAAAAGTAACCGTTGATGTGGATGTGAACAGTTCTCTGAAGTTATCCAGTCCAACCCAGGTAAACAGATAAGTCGGCGGCTGATGATTCATGTCATAATTGGTAAACGCAATTGCGATCATGAACAGAATCGGGATAATATTGGCCAGAAGTACACCAATACCCGGTAAAGTCAACAGTGTAACATGGAATTTACCATTAAGCAGTTCCCTGCAGTCTTCCCTGAAAGAATTAATATGCTTACCTTCTGATGCCTGTTTCTGTAATTCATAAACTGCCCTGATATTGCTGATATACAAAGCAATAAAAGCAATAATAAACAGAACTCCAATTATACCGCACAGAAGAATCAGAAGTGAATTATCATAATCATTGACTGTCTTTTGTAATGTAGTCAGATCAAGATACTCTTCTCTCTGTACGGTACCCAGAGTGTTCAACCTGGAGATATACTGCCAGGAAAAACGAAATGTGAACAGAAAGAACAATACTTCTATTACAGTCATAATGATTCCCTTCACATATTGTCCTCTGGCACAATAGCCTGCTCCCATAATGATCATGGAGAGCCGCGTTGCGGCATCTCCATTTCTGCATATTTCCAACAATTTTTTCATGATGATCGCATCCTTAATTCGTAACTGACTGTGTGATACCTTCTACTGCTTCATCCAGAAGTGACTGTACATCTGTATAATTGCCTTCTGCCAGTGCCTGTCCCAGAGTTGCAGCAGGATCCCAGTATGCATTACCTACCCTTTGCAGATCAGCATATGCGGACTGTTGTGCCAATGCAGCAAGTGCCGGTGCAGATGCAATTTTATCAGAAGAAGCTGCATTCAGATTAGAAGGTCCCTCACCTGTTGCCACACCGATTGCTTCCTGGCTGCTCTCACTGGTAATATATTCTGCCAGCAACATAGCCCATCCAGTATTCTTTGAATATGAATTTATGCCTACGAATTTATATCCTGCAAAAGATCCCATCTGCACCTGCTCTCCATTGACTGTAAAAGTAGGAAGCTTCGTTGCAGCATATCCATCTCCATATGCCTCCATAAAACCAGTCGTTGCCCATGTTCCATTCACGTCCGCAATCATCTGACCATTCAGTGCAAATGCCTGTGCATCCTCATTAACACAATTGACCATGGCACTGCTTTTACAGATATCCGTTACCGCCTCCGCAACCTGCGCACCTGTATATTTCGTATCTGTTGCATTCCAGTTACAATAATTGGTTCCGTCCTCCAATCCATACATGTCCAGTCCTGCGCCTGCAAAGAATCCATATAAAAACCATGCCCCGGATACTTCCATGCCAACCGTCTTACCCTGTTTCTCGGCTGCTGCCAGCAGATTATCCCATGAGGATACATCTTCCTGTGTCAGATAGTCAGAATTATAGAACAGAAAATAACCATTAGATGCCGTCAAAGGATACGCATAAAGTTTACCATCCACAGATGCTGCTTCTACCGTAGATGCTGCATTGGCAGTTCTTGGATCATATGTAAAAGCAGCATCAACGCTTTGCAATGCTCCTGCATTTACCAGATCGATCAACTGGTCATCTGCAAATACGAATACATCGGCTGCAGATTCCACATCCTTTAATACATCGTCCTTACAGTTCGCCTCTGATTCCGCACCAATCGTAATATTAAATTCCACATCAGGATATGATGCCTTAAATTCATCTACCAACTGTGCCATGACCTTCTGATATTCCTCTGTTTCAGCACACCATAATGTCAGATCAACCGGCGCATCTGTTGCTGCGATCAAATTTGCGATCGCATCATTTGTACTGTCATTTTCCGACACATGTGTCACTTCTTCTGTTTTATTTTCTTCCTGCGTTTTTTCACTGCTCTGTGTCTGCTCACTCTGATTCTGTACAGTCTGTTCACTGTTTCCACAACCTGCTAATAATGATGAAACCATACACATACTGATACATGCTGCTACTAATTTTCTTTTCATTTCATAACCTCCCATTTTGCTCTACCTTTTACGAAACTTTTTCCTGAAAGACGTATTTTTATGTCCTTTTGTATTTTTATCTTATCTGCAAAATGTCCGTTTTACAATGGTTTTGTATAATTGTAATTGACTTTTGTTAAGAAACCGCTATACTAGATTTTAAGATTTGTCAATTTTTCAGATGAGAGGAGATACTGTTATGTCAGTCACGATTTCAGATGTTGCTTCCCAAGCCGGAGTCTCTACTTCCACTGTATCCAAAGTCATTAATAATAATCCAACGATTTCTGCCGAAACAACAGCCAGAGTCAATGCCGCGATCAGGGAGCTTAACTATATTCCAAATTCCAGGGCTGTAAGTTTCGCCAAAGGACAGGCTAAAAACGTAGTTTATCTGTCCACTCTGGGAAAAGATGTTGCCTATGAAAATCCCCATATGTTCGATATCATGTGTGGAGTCTATCATGAGCTGACCGCACATCATTATATGATGACTCTGGTAGATACTTCCGAAGAAGCCTATCCTGGTGAACGCGCGATCACGGAAATAAAAAAACGCTCCGCAGATGGACTCATCATTCATGGTTCTATCGTAAACGAAACGTTAGCAAAACATTTACTGGAGGAAGAAATTCCTCATATTATCATCGGTCATCCCGATTTTGAAACCAGACTGTGCTGGATTGATACCGATCACACCCTGGCTGGAGAATATGCCGCAGATCATATCTGCGAATGTGGCTATACGGATGTCTTTTTCATTGCCGGCAGAAGAAACGATACCATCTCCAATCAACGTCTCAAAGGATTTAAAAAGGGCATGATCCATCATAAAGAATACATCACCCGGGAAAATATCGGTTATACGAATAATACACAGGAGGGCGCTTATGATGTGACGCGCAATATGCTGCAAAAATTGTCAAAACCACAAGTCATTGTCTGTGAAAATAACCTTCTGGCACTTGGCGTTGTCAATGCACTCCGTGATCTGTCTCTTAATATTCCGGATGATATTGCTCTGATGACTTTTGACATTTATCCATATTCAAAAATTATTCAGCCACAGCCTACTGTTATTGACATCAATATGTACGACATTGGCATACAGGCTGGTCGCATGATGCTCCATAAGCTTGAAAATCCCAGACTGATGGTACAGAGCTTCACCGCCCTTCCTACCCTGATTCAGGGGCAGACTACCACGAGAATCATATAAACGGCTGTACTTACTATGATATTCCTTCCAGTTGTACGGGAAGTAACTGACCGATCATGCCTCCTGCTACTGCACCTGCCATCCATGAGATTCTACTCAACAATGCCACCCATGCCATGGTATCGAAGCGCCTGTGTTTCTCCTGTTCACTCTCTTCTCCCTGTGCCGGCAAAAGGGAACAGTTCACAGCATAAGTCTCATCGGTCATTGTATACACCATATATGGATAGCGTTTCCCCATCTGCTTAAAATCCTCTACAAAGGTCAATCCATAGAAGAACTGTCGGCTGTTCATGAACAGTGCAGTCATCATGATCGTAAGAATGGATGCACCACTGCTTAGAAAAGCAACCAGTACAAACTGAAATGCGCCTGTATACACCGTCATACTGGCAAGTAATGACCAGCCCCAGCCAAATCCGGCTTCCTGCATCATCAGCCCGTAAGCCATACTGACAAACAGATAGCTTCCCATAATAGGCAGGGAATGAATCAATGCCTGCTGTATTGTCTTTTTCTGATCCATTATGCTACCCCTGTAGCAGGCGGGATCTCTGTAAGCTTACGATAAACTGCTTCAGCCAGTCTTCTGTGTCCTTCCTCATCCAGATGTTCCTGATCTACAGGACTCGGGGTGGCATAATCGGATGCTGCCATAAAGTATGTTCCCTGCTCTACTGCGATTCTCTGGTAAACTGCCTTTAACTTTCTGGCTGTTTCTACAGATTCACGGTCAAATTCCGGATCGAACTCTGCTTTCCACACTTCTTCACCCAGTAAAATTGGAGAAATCAGCAATATTTTAATAGAACGATCTGCCTGTCTGATCTGTCCGATCAGTTTCTCGACTCCCAGTCCGATCACTTCTGCGGAAGCATGATAATATGACTTGCAATCATTGGTTCCCAACATAAGGATTACCGTATCCAGTGGCTTGTGACTCTCCAACAATGCAGGGAGTAAGTCACTTCCCTTACGATCTTCACGCAATTCATCCTCGAATACTGTAGTTCTGCCGCATAATCCTTCCTCTGTAACTCTGATTCCTTCTGCATAGAGCCTGTCTGCCAGAATACTCGTCCATCTCACATTCCAGCCATATCTGCCCTTTCCTCCCGGTATATATCCATATGTATTTGAATCACCAAAGCATAAAATTTCTCTCATCGTGGTGTCCTGCCTTTCTTTCAATTCCTATTATCTTAGTATGATTAATATGAATTTATTATATACACAATCACTATTGTTGTCAATCATGTTTTCAGGTATAATGTAACTATTCAATGCCCTGCAGCAAAAGGTATCACAGATATGATTTTGTGAATGTGGTTTTGAACAGTTATTGTATATTAAAGAGGGTAAACTACTATGATAAGATTTGAATGTGACTATGCTGAAGGAATGCATCCTGCGATTCTTGAAGCACTTATGAAAACCAACGATGAACAGACTCCCGGCTATGGTGTGGACGGGCACTGTGAACATGCAAGAGCACTGATCAGGGAAGCATGCGGCGTTCAGGATGTGGATGTACATTTTCTCGTAGGTGGCACACAGACAAATGCCACCATTATTTCCGCAGGTTTAAGGCCCTATCAGGGAGTTCTCTCTGCCTCCACCGGACATATCAATGTCCACGAAACAGGTGCGATCGAGAGCTACGGTCATAAGGTTCTTCCACTCCCGTCTACAGATGGTAAGATTACCGCTGTCCAGATAGAAGAAGCATGGGAAACTCATATCCACGATGGCAGCTTTGAGCACATTGTACAACCCGGCATGGTATATATCTCCCAGCCAACAGAAAACGGCACACTCTACTCCAGGGCAGAATTGGAACAGATCAGTGCAGTATGCCGCAGGGCAGGTCTTTTCCTGTTCGTTGATGGTGCGCGCTGTGGTTATGGTCTGATGGCACAGGGAAATGACGTTATGCTCCCTGATCTGGCTGCTCTCGCTGATGTCTTTTACATCGGTGGAACCAAGGTAGGTGCCATGTTCGGTGAAGCAGTCGTTATTGTTAATCCTGCTCTCAAGAAAGATTTCCGTTACTTTATCAAGCAGCATGGGGCTATGCTTGCAAAGGGCAGACTTCTTGGTATCCAGTATGAAGTCCTCTTCACCGATCATCTGTATGAAAAGATAGCACTTCATGCTGATGAACTTGCCATGCGCATCCGTCATGCTTTTGAGAAACACAATGTCTCTATGCTCTACGACTCTGTGACCAATCAGCAGTACCCAGTTCTGACTGATACAGAACTGGCTGCTTTCAGTAAAAAATATGCATTCAGTTTCTGGTGCAAAACAGACGATACCCACAGTGCCGTACGTGTATGCACCAGTTGGGCAACAAAAGAAGAAGTTGTGGACGAACTGATCCGAGATATCGACCAGATCTGTAACAGATAATATATGTACATTAAGAAAAGCAGCCGTTACGTGCTGCTTTTCTTTTCCTCTGCATAATGATACTGATTCTTACCATTGATCTTGCTCTTATATAGTGCTTCATCTGCCAAACTTAATATCTTCTGGTAAGATGGGGCACCATCCCTGACAAAGGCAATTCCTGCACTACAACTAACAGGTATGTCACTTCCATGGACGAATAGATCAATAAAATGTTCCATAAGCTCATCAATGTCATTGCGTGTACAATCATTTTCTATAAAGACAAAAAACTCATCACCGCCAAATCTTCCTACCAGTCCCACACTTGCAAACGTTTCTTCCAGGCTATCCGCCATATGTTTAAGCACATCATCTCCAGCCAAATGACCATACTGATCATTCACTGCTTTAAAGTTGTCCACATCCATCAATACGATTGCACCTTTTAATGCATTGTCTGGATTCTTCATATGCACATTCACTCTGTCCTCAAACACTTTACGATTAAACACACCCGTCAATGCATCTGTCTGTGCTGCTTCCTGCTGCCGTTTCTCCGCGTCGATATCTCTTAAATACAACAATGCATACATATTCTGGGAATATTTTTCCTTAAAGGTATAAATCGTCAACTGTACCCATCGCCATTCCTGAATCAACAGTCGCTTATAAGTATATCTGATAATTCCTCTCTCCTTGCAAAGCATCTGATGATACATATCATCCACGCTGTCACAGGTAACGAATTTATTCTTCGCATTTTTTGCCGGCACATACTGATGCTGACAATCCACTAAATACTGAATAAATTTCCTGCCCTGTCCCTGAAAACGGTTAGGGCAGTCTGCCCACAGACCTCCTGCTGCCTGAAGCTGATCACTTTCCAGATCGAGTTCAGCATACGCAAATGCCTCTGAAAGACTCGCATGGTAAAAGTCACGTATACGTTGATTCTCCAATTCCGCAATACGTTCTTGATCTGCTACACGCAGTTGTACCAGTATGGTTCCACGATCACATTCATCTTCACTCAGATGTCTTGTCGTCATTTTATACCACGAATATTCTCCCGAGGAAGACTTCATTAACAATTCCATTTCCTTGACATCGACTCTGTTCTCAACGTCACGAAATATATTTCGAAACTCTTCAGCAAAATGTGGATGTACGATTTTTTCATCAATCCATCTGTCCGGGAAGTTATCCTCATGCATCTGACTTCCATTTAAAAGTTGTCTGGCAGTATGAAAATATATAGAATGTGTCTGGGAATTGAACTCAAATAATTCACTGGACGGTTCATCCTGAAACACTCTCGTTTCCACTATATTGTTTACGATTCCATGATATCCGACAACACATATCGTTCCGTCTTTATCATCTTTGCGTGCACCGGTACATCTGATCTTGACCTCTCCGTGAACCGGATGTCTCCAGGTATATTGTAACTGTACGATATTACCCGTACGTATCATGTCCTGTACACAATTATTTACATAATTATAATATCCGTTGTTAATTCGGCTATACCAGTATTGATAACATTCTTCAGGCGTTAGCCACTTGGGAACAGCCATGATCCGACGCATTGTATCATCGGCATACATCTCATTGATCTGACCGTTAACACCAAGTCTGATTGCCCATAGTCCCATTTCCGTAGCTTTTAAAATATCTTTCTGGTCAAAATGATATATTTTCCCGCTTTCATCTCTCTCACTCATAATATTTATCCGTTTCTTTCAAGAATTTTCTTTGCAATATCCAGTACAGTCTCAATATTTGATAGTTGTTTGCATTTTATAATATTTTAGCACAATATTGTATACAATTCAACTAAGGTAATCAAAAAAACAGGCATGTTATAATTTCATGCCTGTTTTCAATCTCAATATATTATTTTCCTTGTACAAGTCAGGATGCACTGACAGTCATCTGCTCAATATTCCTGCCGTCTGCAAAGACCTGCCGATAGACCTGCGTACATTTCTCCAGCTTGCAAAATACCTTTCTTGCCTCGTTCTCATTACAATAGACTTTCCATATACCGCAGCATTTACAGTCTCGACCCTTATGATCTATAAATCCAATGACATCTGCTAATGGATACCCCAGAAATACCCCTATTTCATGGGGAAATCCATCTTCTGCAAATAATCTGGTCCTTAACTGTACCAGGCAGGAATCCACTTCACAGTCCGCATAACCGTATTTCTGCAATAGTTGTGCCACTCCATCTTTATGAAGATCTTTTGCCAAAAGTCCCGGTCTGTACACATAAATCAGAACATAGGAATCTTTCCAGAGCAAAGTTTCTATTCTGACACCTCTGTCATTTAATTTACGATTCAGCTCATATATCTCGCGCAGAACCTCTTTCTTAGATGTCCTGATACGATAATTGAACAGATTAGCACTTTTGATTCCTGCCAGCGTAGGTGCACAATATGTAATCAGTCCCTCTTCAAGCATACTTCACCAATTACATGCCAGCTAACTGCTTACCAAGATTTTCGCACTCTGCAAGTACACTGTCGTCAGGTGTTTCGTGGCTCATTAAGCCCTCTCCACCTACAATCTTGGCTCCGGCTGCTTCCATACGTTCTACCCAGTCACGCATCCACTGTCCATCGCCCCATCCATAAGAGCCAAACAATGCGATGTTCTTACCGGATACGAAGCCTTCCAGATCACTTACAAAAGGCTCCATCTCGCACTCTTCAAGTACTTCTGCTCCCATTGCAGGGCAGCCAAGAGCATATACGGATGCATTCTTTAAATCATCGATAGATGCTTCTGACACAAACTGTACTACTGCTTCCTTGCCTGCAGCGGTAATACCTCTCCCAATTGCTTCTGCCATAGCCTGTGTATTTCCTGACTGTGACCAATATACAACATAAATCTTATCCATTGAAATTCTCCTTTTCTTTGATCCTTATTTAACATTAAAAGCCTTGATTCCAGGATATACTGCGCTGTCACCAAGCTGCTCCTCGATTCTAAGAAGCTGATTGTACTTGGCAACACGTTCAGATCTGCTGGGTGCACCTGTCTTGATCTGGCATGTATTAAGTGCAACTGCCAAATCTGCAATTGTAGTATCTGCTGTTTCTCCTGAACGATGTGAAGAAATCGCTGTGTATCCAGCCTTATGAGCCATCTTAATAGCCTCTAATGTCTCAGATACAGAACCAATCTGGTTCAATTTGATCAGGATTGCATTACCTGCACCAAGTTCAATACCCTTGGATAATCTCTCTGTGTTGGTTACGAACAGGTCATCACCAACTAACTGTACCTTATCACCAAGTCTCTTGGTAAGCTTCTGCCAGCCTTCCCAGTCTTCTTCATCCAGACCATCTTCAATAGAAATGATAGGATATTTCTCACACAGTTTTACCCAATGCTCGATCAGTTCTTCAGAAGTATATTCTGTTCCAGCCTTAGGAAGTTTGTAATATCCCTTGCCTTTTTCACTCTTCCATTCAGAAGATGCTGCATCCATGGCAATTCTGAAATCGCGTCCCGGCTCATATCCGGCTTTCTTAACAGCCTCAAGGATTGTTTCAATTGCTTCCTCATCAGATTTAAGTGCCGGAGCAAAACCACCCTCATCACCTACTGATGTAGCCAGTCCTCTTGACTTAAGAATTGCTGCAAGTGCATGGAATACTTCTGCGCACCATCTCAAGGCTTCCTTGAAGGAAGGTGCACCAACAGGCATGATCATGAATTCCTGTACATCAAGTCCTGATGAAAGTGCATGGCAGCCGCCATTTACGATATTCATCATAGGAACAGGAAGTCTGTTGCCTGAAATACCACCCAGAAAACGATATAAAGGAATATCCAGTGAGATAGATGCTGCTCTTGCTGTTGCAATAGATACTGCAAGAATCGCATTTGCACCAAGTTTGGATTTGCCCTTTGTTCCGTCTGCTTTGATCATAGCTGCATCTACTGCATAGATATCAGATGCATCCAGACCTGTGATTGCTTCTGCAATTACTGTATTAATATTCTCTACTGCTTTGGTAACGCCCTTGCCAAGATATCTTGACTTGTCGCCATCACGAAGCTCTAATGCCTCGAATTCACCTGTTGATGCGCCGGAAGGAGCTGTACCTCTTCCAACTGTTCCATCTACTAATGTTACTTCTGCCTCTACAGTAGGATTTCCTCTCGAATCCAATATTTCTCTGCCGATTACCTTTTCAATCTGCAAATAGTCCATTTTTGTCACCATGCCTTTCCCGCGGCTGTTCTCTTTGGCAGCCACATAATGTTAGAGTTGGACCCTTGCCGGAAGGTGAATCGTCCTTCCTTTCAGTATCCGCGTGTGTTCAGATATTTTGCAAGGAGTCCACATGATTTATTCAATTTAGTTAGCATTTTCTAACCATAGTTATAGTAGCATAACTCTTTATGTGAAGCAACTGTTTTAGTGAGAAACATTCTCATTTTGAACTGTTTCAAACCTGGAAAATGGTGGTATACTTTTTATAGGTTAGAAATAACTAATTCAAAATAGGCATATGGAATCGAATGCGAATTTGCGACAAAGTGCCACAAATCCTTGTAGCATTCCTTCAGGAGAGGAGAATCTGTCATGGGAAGAATCTATCGTTTATCAAAAAAGGTATCAGAAAAAGAGGCAAATGAGATCCTGCGTGAGATCAGGGTATTATCAGATGTAGAAGATGCTGAATTTGAGGAATCCGGTGGTCTGAAAGTAGTTACCAAAGACAATCAGTTTCTGGATGTTATGAGTGCTGCTGTTAACATCTGTAACAGAGTAGCTGATGGATTAGAGCTTAGTTTTGCCAGATTTGCATATTAATATTCATTTTCATAAAAAAGACACGGAACATCGACATGTCCGTGTCTTTTTTGCATATTTGGATAATTACGCATCTATTATATTCTTCATACTTTCCAGACTGATGACCAGTGTAGAAGTATTATGCAGAAGCGCTGATGTGGTAGGGGGAATTAAGCCCAATACGCCTAGCGCGATCAGCCCTGAATTAATACCAACAATCTTTCTGTAATTTCCATGAATTCTCTTCATCAGACCATCACTGATCGCTTTGAGTTTAACCAGTTCAGATAAATCATCTGCGCCAACCGTAATATCTGCGATCTCTCTTGCAATCTCTGCACCGTCACTGATCGCAATACCTACATCTGCTGCAGACAGCGCAGGAGAATCATTGATACCATCACCGATCATGATCACACTTCTTCCCTGTGCCTTTTCCTTCTCAACGAAGCTTGCTTTGTCTTCCGGAAGGACTTCGGAATAATACTCATCCACACCGACCTTTGTTGCAATCGTACGTGCCGTTCTGTCACTGTCTCCCGTCATCATAACAATTTTGCTAAGCCCTGCTGCACGAAGCAGTCCAATTACAACAGCAGCTTCCTCTCGAAGCGGATCTTCGATGCAGATCACTGCTGCAAGCTGACCATTGATCGCCAGATACAAATGAGAACAGTCATTGCGAAGATTATTGAATCTCTCCTGCATTCCAAACGGAATACTGCATTGCTCATCTTCGAATACAAAGTGATGGCTTCCGATCACAACTCTGCTTCCATCTACTGTTGATGAAATGCCATGTGCAACAATATACTCAACTTTAGAATGTTTCTCTTCATGAGTCAGTCCTTTATTCTGCGCTGCTATAACGACTGCCTTTGCCATAGAATGGGGGAAATGTTCTTCCAGACACGCTGCTGTACGAAGCAACTCATCCGGATCTTCTCCATTAAAGGATACAACATCCACAACAGTAGGCTGTGCTTTCGTCAAAGTACCTGTCTTATCAAAGACGATGGTATCTGCCTGAGCCACTTTTTCAAGGAATTTACCGCCTTTTACTGTAATATGATAACTATTTGCCTCTCTGATCGCTGACAATACAGAAATAGGAATTGCCAACTTCAATGCGCAGGAAAAGTCTACCATCAATACAGCCAATGCCTTAGTTACATTGCGCGTGAGCAGATAGGTCAGTCCTGTTCCTAATAAAGTATAGGGAACCAGCTTGTCTGCTACATGAGCAGCCTTGCCTTCTACTGAGGACTTGAGTTTCTCCGATTCTTCTATCATGGTTACGATCTTCTCATACTTGGTAGATCCTGAGACTTCCTTAACCTCTACTGTGATCTCGCCTTCTTCCAGAACCGTTCCCGCATAGACGAAGCCGCCTTGTGATTTCATAACAGGTAGTCCCTCTCCAGTCAGTGAAGACTGATTCACTGCACCTTCGCCTGCAACGACCATTCCATCAAAAGGTATTACATTTCCCATATGTACTACAATACGGTCACCGGCTGTTATGGTATTGGCATCTACCAGTACTTCTCTGTTCTCTTCACCTGCAATAAGCCATACCTTGCTTACATTCAGGGACATACTTCTTGCCAGATCTCCTACAGACTTCTTATGCGTCCAGTCTTCCAGAATCTCACCGATTCCCAGCAGGAACATAACAGAGCTTGCCGTCCTGGTATCACCTCTCAGGATAGATACTGCAATCGCTGTACCATCCAATACAGGGACTTCGATCTTGCCCTTTGCCAGAGTCGCGATTCCCTTCCAAATATATTTGACAGATTTTACAGTTGTAATCACTGCTCTTACAGAATAAGGGAGAAAACACTTGCTTGCCATACGGCGTACAATACTTCCTACTAATTTATCCCAATATTCACGGTTCATTTCCCTGCCTGAATTAGCCAGTACCGTATCAGGCACCTGAACCTTTTCATACTGAAAACGCTGTAAAAGCGCAACCACCTGGTCGCGACTGCCCTGATAGCATATCGCAACATCCTGATTGCGCTCATATACCTTGGCAGATAAAATATTGTCCTGACTTTCCAGATAATATTGCAGTGTATCAGCTTCTTCGTATGACATGCGTTTCTGGCTGACATGTATTCTCATGCGACCTTTGATTTCATGCATAATTCTGAATCTCATAATAAAGCCTCTATCGTTTCTTATTATTCTGCGTCAGTCTCTGCTGTAGTATTTTCTTCTGTCTTTTTTTCTTCTTCCTGTGCATCTGCATATTCTGCTTCTTTTGCAGCTCTGTCTTCATTGATCTGCTGTGCTTCTGCATAAATATCCTCTGCGTTCTCCTGGATATTTGTTGCTACCTTCATAACACATTCTTTTGCACGAAGAACAGCCGCTGTACACTCTGTATATACCTTCTTTGCATCCTTACTGGATAAAATCTTGATACCTGCTGTTCCAAATAAAACACCTGCTGCAAAAATACCTGTGTGCTTCCCATTAAAGTTCTTAAAGTTAAACATAACTCTTTTCCTCCTGACACATAATTTCAACGGATATCACTACTTTATGACTTCTACCGTTTAACATGGTATTATAATTGAATTAAAAAATAATTTCCAGTTAAATTTTATTTATTGATAAACTTTATCGATAACATCTTTGTTCATAAATATCGCGTACAATAAAAGGAGTGATGGAAGACAGCAGATCCAAATGACCGATATGATCAGAAGGATTATCAACACCAATAAACCCTACTATCTGACTGCCTCTTTTTAATGGGGTAGCGATCAGACTCTCAATATTCTGCTGTTCCAGTATACGATACTGATTGGATGTCATATCCACATCATTCTGTAAAGATGAAATATAGAAAGATCCCTGTTCATCAAATGCCTCTATCCAATCCTTTACAATTGAGATATCTAAATTTTGAAGATTATTCTTTTCATACGTCACACCCGATCCACACCACTCATATGTATTGGACATTTTTTTCTTATCCCAATAAAATTCGACAATATAAGCGCGTTCTCCTCGATAGAACTCTCCTATCAGAGCCAACAGATTATTTAATGCATTCTGCAGATTTTCTGTTTCTGCCAACGTTTCAATACACTTGACCAGCATTTTCTCACTGCGTACTTTAGATTCCAACTGTTCCAGTAATTGCTGCACATCATCAATATCCGTTATAATACTGTTGACCTGATACTCACCATTCTCATCCAGGTACTTCTGTCCGGAATCCAGTACCCATTTTAAAGTACCATCTTTTTTAGGTACTCTGTATTTCACAGAATACTGAACTCCTCTGGCAAAACAGTCATCTACTATTTTTCTGGCTGCCGGTTCATCCGGTGGATAAACCATTCCCTTGGCTGTTCCTTTCGTCATATCCATAAACTCGTCATATGTATACCCAAACATTTTAGGCAGGCCTTCACCCACGAATCGGAACGAATAATCTTCATCATCTTTGCTTCCTTTAAGACCTCCGGAAATGTTATTATCGATCATTTTAATAATTTCCGTCTTTTGTCTAAGATCAGCACGTATTCTGGCTTCGTTTTGATATTCTATCTCTTCTATACCCAGAAGTGTCTTTTCCTCATTATCAATTTTCTTCGTATTTTCAAAGTTATCAGCCAGGTACTTTTCAAAATCATGTACCGGCAGAGGCTTGGCATAGTAATATCCCTGAACCATATCACAGCCAAGTTTTTTTAACTTTTCTACCATTTCGATATTCTCTACGCCTTCGGCTACAGTAATGAGTCCAATGCACTGTGCCAGACCAAACACAAAGTTCAATATCGTCTGATTCTGCTGAATATTTCTCTTCTGAGACATTCTCTTATCCAGCTTTAAAATATCGATTGGCAGTTCACTTAACATATTCAGGGATGAATACCCTGTTCCGAAATCATCCATTTCAATCTGAAATCCGGCTTTTCGAAGCCCTGTTACTTTGAAAATCACCTGTTCCGGATTCTCAGTATATGCAGATTCTGTTACTTCCAAATGAATATATTGATGTTCTATTCCATATTTATCTGTCAGTCTGCAGATATCTTCTACCAGATATTCCTGTTCAAAGTCCCTTCTGGATAAATTCACAGAAATGGGAACTACTGGCATACCTGATTTTTTCCATTCATCTAATTTTCTGCACACACATTCCGTAACATAATAATCCAGTCTCCAGATAAAACCATTTTCTTCAAATACAGGAATAAATGCATCAGGCGGCATAAAACCATATTCAGGATGAATCCATCTGACTAAAGCCTCTGCTCCTTCTACCCTGCCTGTTGCAAGTCCTACTTTAGGCTGGAAATATACCTGAAACTGGTTTGTACTCAGTGCTTCTTCCATATTATCAAGGATTCTTTTCTTTCTGACCAGTTCTTCACTCTGTTCCGTATCATACTTGGCAATCTTCACACCATAATTATGCTTGCTCTTATGTAATGCAAGTCTCGCCCTGTCATAAATAAAAGCTGGTGGTAACTTTCTATCCACATTTTCATATACACCATACTTTACAACATAATTGCCTACCGGCGCATTCTGTCTGATGTAAGTAGTAATTTCACTATCAAGATACTGTTTATAATTGACTTCATGCTCACAGAAAATAGCAAAATTATCCGCCCCAATTCTGGAACATAAAATTGTCGCGCCAAACTTGTCTCTATAAAAATCAGCAATATAGCACAGCAGTTCATCACCTTTTTCAATTCCGTACTGGGCATTGATCACGCTGAAATTTTCAACATCGCCACAAATCATGTCATACTCTGTATCCGGATGATTTTTCAATATTTTTTCTATATTTTCATAAAAGTATTCTCTTGTGTACAATCCTGTCAGACTATCATACTTTAAGGCATCTGCTGCCATAGATACCTTTTTCCAACGAACAATGCTTTCGATTCGATGCTTTACAAGCCTGGGTACAAAAGGCTTACGAAGAAAATCGGTTGCACCTTTATCCAGGCATTTTTCTTTTTCAGCTTCTGTTTGACTGGTAATGATCATTACTACCGGATTGGCAAAACGATTCCTGCCCTTTAATAACTCAAGCAGACCACTTCCATCCATCCCCTGCATTTCCAGGTTTATAATCACCAGCGCAATACTCCCAAGATTGTCCTCCAGAAGTTGCATGACCAATTCATCATTGCCCGCTTCCAGTATTTCATATTCATCTTCCAGTATTTTCTTCAATTCCTCTTTGTCGGTGATGTTGTCATCAACAATCAGTATCTTTTCTTTTACCTCTGACATTCTTCTATCCTCTGCATTAGAACCACTTTTATTCCGTATCAATATTTTTTCATTTTGCATACTTTGATTATTCTATCATTATAGAGTATATTTTTTACAAACACAATATAATTTCTTAATAATTAAACAAAAATCTTTAAATTCCCTTCAATATAAATTTAGTATTATTATTTTTATTTTTTAATTCTCTGAACACACTTTTTTATATGTTTTAAAGAAAATTTATAGATTCTATCTGAAAGACATAATAAATAAAAAATCCTGTTATAGACTCATGTTTTCAAGAATCTGCAACAGGATTTGAATTTCTATTATTTTCTTTTCAAATATTTTTCTATATAACTGGCAGCCTCCTCTGAAAGTTGAAAGCGCTGTGCCAGTTGTTGTATGATCACGTCAGGATCATAACCACAATCCTGCGCAAATTCGATCAACGTACGAATACCTTCTTTTATTCCTTCTTTTTTACCTTTCTCCAATCCCTCTTCATATGCTTCTTCGTGAATCATCTCTCTGTAACCTATCTCATCAAATTCCGCTAAAATAGATGCCATAACTCTCAATGTTGGAACGCATTCGATAATTTCAGTTCTAGTCACGCCGGTTCAGCTCATCATTATAAAATATAGCAGAGAAGCTTGGATAGATATTTCGCTCAAAGATACGTTTCCACTCCGCTACTCGATGTAACGGACGTTGACGACAGCTTGCAGAGGGCTTCTTGCGAAACATTCTAAGTTTCTCTGAACGTTACATATGAAGGGTGAACTGTACCACCTATGTATTAAAAGTTTCCATGGATTTTGAATCGCTGTTTGTAAGAGTCGGTGCTGCCTTGTACAATTTTTAAGCAAAAATACTAAAGTGTTTGTGACAGCGTAAGCCTGTCATTTGCTATGAAAACTCTCTGTATACAGCCGCAGGTCATGACAGTTCGGTGAATGCAGCTTAGGGAGTGATGTCTAGTGTTTCTTGGAACAAAGATCAAATGCTTGCAAGCCAAGCGCAACTGTTTGAGTCCGCAGGGCGAGTTTTGCGCTCGGCTTGTACCCTAAGCATTTGAGATGCAGTTCTTAGAAACTCTTACATCACGTACGTGGCAAAAGAACCGAACTGACATGACCTGCGGCGTACCCAGAACTTTTTATTCATAAAACTGAGATTTGTCTGTTGAAAACGCAGCGTCGGTTTTAATATGATTCCATACTTGTATTATTAAGATATTCTCTGGCTTTTCACAATGTTTTTATATGAGATACCTTGCCATTTTCAACAGACGAAAGTCATTATGCCTGAAAGAAAAACACGATGCAAGCCAAATGTAAAAACTCGTACTGAAATGTAAAAACTTAACCTAAATATACTGATCATATCAATATCTACATACAAGCTAAAAGGATGCAACAAAATATAACAATCATCGTTGCATCCTTTTTCTTATTCTTCTATATGTTCTCTTCCCTGTGCGATAATGGCACGTACATGCTCATCTGCCAATGAGTAAAAGATCGATTTACCTTCTCTTCTGTTCTTGACCAGTTTATTCTGTTTCAGAATCCGAAGCTGATGTGAAATAGCTGACTGTGTCATATTTAATGCCTGTGCCAGATCGCAGACACATACTTCTGCTTCAAATAACACGAATAAAATCCTGATTCTGGTGGAATCACCAAACACTTTGAACAGTTCTGCCAGATCATATAACTCTGTTTCTACCGGCATAGTTTCGTTTACAATTTTCAGCAAATCCTCATGCACCTCCACAGAATCGCAGCACATCTTTTCCGCCATATTTCTTTCTCCTACAATTTCCATAACTATTCAATTACAATTTTTTGACAAATAAAACGCGAATTGCATTTAAAACAGCGATGACCATAACTCCTACATCTGCAAAGATTGCAAGCCACATATTTGCAATACCCAGTGCGCCAAGAATCAGACACAAAATTTTAATTCCGATCGCAAAATAGATATTCTCATAAACAATTCTCATACATTTCTTTGAAATACGGATAGCCTTTACAATCTTAAGCGGATCATCATCCATCAGGACAATATCTGCTGCTTCGATTGCTGCATCTGAACCAAGTGCTCCCATTGCAATACCGATATCTGCTCTGGATAATACAGGAGCATCATTGATGCCGTCACCGACAAAGGCAAGTTTATCTTTTTCTGTCTTGCTTGTCAACAGTTCTTCCACTTTTTCCACTTTTTGAGCTGGAAGAAGTTCACTGTATACCTTGGTAATACCTAAATCTGATGCTACCTGTTCAGCCACTCTCTGTGCATCACCTGTCAGCATGACCAGATGATTAACTCCTGCTTTCTTTAATTCGGCAATTGCTTCTTTGGAATGTGGTTTTACGACATCTGAGATCAGAATATGTCCTGCATATGCACCATCCACTGCTACATGCACTAACGTACCAACTTTATGGCAATCTGAATACTCAATACCCAGTTTCTTCATCAGTTTGGCATTACCAACTGCTACTGAAACACCGTCTACTACTGCAGTTACGCCATTACCGCTGATTTCTTCTACATTCGTCACGCGATCCTGATCGATTTCTTTTCCATATGCATTTTTCAGGCTCTTACTGATAGGATGGCTGGAATAGCATTCTGCAAGTGCAGCATATTCCAGAACTTTTTCTTCCGACATTGTATTGTGATGTACTCCGCTTACTTCAAATACACCTTTTGTCAAAGTACCTGTTTTATCAAACACAACGTATTTTACCTGAGATAAAGTTTCCAGATAATTAGAACCTTTGACCAGTACACCTGCATTGCTGGCTCCACCGATTCCCGCAAAGAAACTAAGAGGAATACTGATAACCAGAGCACATGGGCAACTGATTACAAGGAATGTCAATGCTCTATATACCCAATCACCCCATTCAGGTGAAAGTCCCATGAACAGCATACGTACGATAGGAGGCAGGAAAGCCAGTGCCAATGCGCCATAGCATACTGCCGGTGTATAATAATGTGCAAATTTTGAAATAAAGTTCTCTGATCTGGATTTTCTGGAACTTGAATTCTCTACCAGTTCGAGAATTTTGGATACCGTAGATTCACCAAATTCCTTGGTTGTTTCAATTTTAAGTACACCTGTCATATTGATACAACCACTGATAACTTCATCTCCCTCCTTAGCTTCACGCGGAAGGCTCTCTCCTGTCAGGGCGCTGGTATTAAGTGTAGCCTGCCCTTCTCTGATAATACCATCGATTGGAATTTTCTCACCCGGCTGTACTACTATAACAGTTCCTATCTCGACCTCATCCGGATCTACCTTCTCAAGTTTTCCATCTTTCTCAATATTGGCATAGTCAGGACGGATATCCATCAACTCACTGATATTTCTACGGCTCTTACCGACTGCGTAACTCTGGAACAGCTCGCCAATCTGGTAGAACAACATAACAGCGACGCCTTCTTTATAATCACCTAATGCAATCGCTCCTATTGTTGCAACTGCCATCAGAAAATTTTCATCAAAAACCTGTTTATTTTTAATTCCTTTGCATGCTTTAATCAAGATATCATAACCAATGACGCCGTACGGAATCAAATACAGCAATCCCAAATAACCTGTAAGCGGAAGCAATGACAAAATAATGATCAGTGCTAACGCTGCAATAATTCTTATCAAAACTTTCTTCTGCTTCTTATTCATATCTTTCACCAGCCTTTAATCAAACCGCAGCCAGTTTAGGCTGCGGTAATTCTATCTTATAAAAAGATCTCACAATCATCTTCCACTTTTTTACAATTCTTAAGAACTTCCTGCATAACTTCCTTAGGTTCCTGTCCGTCTTCAAATTCCACGATCATCTTTAATGCCATGAAATTAACAGTTGCATCCTTAACACCTGCTGTTTTCTTAGCAGCTTCTTCCATTTTGTTTGCACAGTTTGCACAGTCTACATCGATTTTGTATGTTTTCTTCATTTCACATCTACTCCTTTTTGATATTATGTCTTATATCTGTAACTTTAACCTGTTACAATATTTCATATGAACAATTATTCATATGTTTGATTGTATTATAGCACACAGGATTGGAATGTCAAGTATTGTACAACATATATTTTTATTTGTATTTTCAATTTTTTATCATAAAAAAACGCAGGCTATATGATATTTCCTCATATAACTTACGTTCTTTTTTTGCACTGATATGTGGTTTTTCATACTGCAAAAGGATTATAGAATCTACTGCCATTATGAAAAGTGATCATCAATGCAGTAATTGTAAAAAGTACTGTTACGATCAGTACAATATAATCATTTCGTTTCAATGCTCTCGCAGAATACCATGTACGTTTCCTGTACTTGCCGAATCCTCTTAATTCCATTGCATTACTTACGGTGTCAATTCTGTCCATACTGGTGAAGATCAATGGGAACAAAATAGCAGACGACTTTCTGATCCGGTCGATCAAAGATGCTTTTGAGGACATCTCAATACCTCTTGCTTCCTGTGCATGTTTGATTTTCTTATATTCATCCTGCACATCAGGAATATATCTTAATGCCAGAGCTACGGAATAACAGATATTATAACTTATCCCTACTTTGTTTTTCTACATTCCTATTATGTTGATATTCTCTGCTATTGTCAAGTATACACAGATACAAATCTCCTGTGCTGCAGTTTATTTTATACGCTAACCAAGTGCTACATCCAATACCATCATCACAGAAAAACCGACTGCGAAAAATATCGTTCCAATATTGGAGTGTTCACCCTCTGACATCTCCGGGATTAGTTCCTCTACTACTACATAAAGCATGGCTCCTGCTGCATAACTCAGGAAATAAGGCAATGCAGGCACAATAAGGCTTGCTGCCAGAATTGTAAGAACAGCACCGATCGGCTCCACAATTCCGGACAACATACCACCAAGAAAAGATTTACCCTTGTTCATTCCCCCACTTCGAAGAGGCATGGAAATAATTGCTCCCTCCGGGAAATTCTGAATTGCAATACCAAGTGCAAGTGCCATGGCTCCCGCTGCCGTAATCTGTGCGCTTCCTGTAAGATATCCTGCATATACGACACCAACTGCCATTCCTTCCGGAATATTGTGCAAAGTCACTGCCAGTACAAGCATTGTTGTCCTTTGCAGTTTACTCTTGGGTCCCTCTGCCTTTTCACTCTTACGGTGCAGATGCGGAATTATATGATCAAGCAACAGCAGGAATAAAATACCGAACCAGAATCCAATAACAGACGGAACAAACGACAACCGCCCCATTGCAGCGCTCTGTTCCAATGCAGGAATCAGCAGACTCCATATACTGGCTGCCACCATGACGCCTGCCGCGAATCCGGTAAGTGCTCTTTGTACTTTATCATTAATATCTTTTTTCATAAAAAATACACATGCCGCTCCCAGTGTTGTTCCAAGGAACGGAATCATAAGCCCCATAACTACATTTATATTCATAATATGCTCCTTTCTCCCAATATGTCACTGATCTTTTCCAACCCATTATAACATCCACCTGTATAAGATACAATCACAAGTTAGTTAAAGCTAACTATTCCCGTTGTGCACAATACATATTGTAATAAAAACCTTTTCTCTCCATCAAAGTCTGATGATCACCCTGTTCAACTATCTTTCCATGGTTCACTACCAGAATTTCATCTGCATTCTGTATTGTTGATAACCTGTGTGCGATCACAAAACATGTCTTGCCCTCCATTAATTCACGCATTGCCTGCTGTATCTGCTTCTCTGTTCTGGTATCTACATTAGAAGTTGCCTCATCAAGAATGAGCATATCGGCATCCAGAAGCATTGCTCTGGCAATCGTCAGAAGCTGCTTCTGTCCTTTTGATATATTTGTTCCATCATCTGTAAGCACAGTATCATACCCTTTGGGCAAATGCATGATATAGAAATGGATTCTGGCTGCTTTGGCTACCTTCACTACTTCTTCCATCGTAGCGTTCTTCTTACCATATGCAATGTTCTCATAAATCGTTCCCTGGAAAAGCCATGTATCCTGAAGCACCATTGCATATTTATTTCTAAGCGACGACCGTGTCACTTTCTGGATATCATGTCCATCCACCTGGATCATGCCAGCCTGTGCATCATAGAAACGCATCAGAAGATTGATCAATGTGGTCTTGCCTGCTCCCGTAGGGCCAACAATGGCGATCAGTTCACCTTTGTGTGCCTGCAGATTCAGATTTTTAATGATCGGATTATCCTTATAATAGCCAAAAGTTACATCTTTTAATACAACATTACCTTCTGTAGACTCTAATACAACAGCCTCCGGTACATCCGGTTTCTCCGGTAATTCATCGATCATGCCAAAGACACGTTCCGCAGCGGCAAGCGCCGACTGAAGTTCGCTCAAAATATTGGCTGCTTCATTGATCGGTCCCGAGAATTTTCGTGAGTACAGGATAAAAGAAGAAATGTTTCCGATCGTCATCTGTCCTGCAAGATACAACAGTGCACCAAATACACTTACCATAGACAATGACAGATTGTTGATAAAATTTACAGTAGGTCCTACCACGCTGCCATAATATTCTGCCCTGTAATATGTCTCAACTGCCTCTTCATTTCTGGCATCAAACTGTTCTATCGTGTTTTTTTCCTGATGATATGCCTTTAACGTCTTTTGCCCGGATATCATCTCCTCCACAAATCCATTTAATTCTCCCAATTTGCGGGAACGGAGCCGAAACAGAGGTCTGGTCTTACCTGTAATAATTTTTGTCAAAATAAAGGACAACGGAACTGTGAATGCAAAAATCAAAACCAGCCTTGGGGAAATCAATATCATAAGAGATCCTGCTGATAATATCTCCCGTCTGATGTGTATCAAAATATCCGACCGGAAGATCCATCAGTCTGTCAAATACATCCTTACGCATGCGATAAACGACTTTGCGGCTGATATGGATCATCAGCACCGCCAGCAGATAAGATAAAACAGAAGATGCAATATAAAAGAGCACCATCAGACCTGCATAATAAAATACGCGTTCAAACACTACTCTGCCAGCTCCCGGCTCAATTACATCAATTGCATATCCGGACAACATTGGTCCTACTAATGACAGCAGGTTACTGACTATCGTAAGCCCCAATGCCAGACCAAGCAGAAATTTATATTGCATCATATATTCCAGAAGGCGTAAGATCGTACCTTTTCTGTCTCTGGGTTTCTCATATTTGCCGGATTTATTCTCTGCTGCCATTTATCTCACCTCCGTTTCCCAACTGTGATCGGCCAATTTCCTGATATAATTCACAGGATTCCATCAATTCCTCATGAGTTCCGTAACCAATGATGTGCCCCTGTTCCAATACCATGATATGATCAGCATGCCTGATGGAACTGATACGCTGTGCGATCATAATTGTAGTTGTATCCTTAAAATGCTCTCCTAATTCTTTTCTCAGTGAAGCATCCGTCTGGTAATCCAGTGCACTGGATGAATCATCCAGAATCAGAATATCCGGATGTGCCGCCAGAGCCCTTGCGATCAGTATTCTCTGTTTTTGTCCGCCGCTCAGGTTTGCTCCTCTGACATTGTCAGTTCTTCATACGGAATAGCACGAATATCCTCTCCCTCAATATAGATTGCCCCTTTGGCAGGATCATAAAACCTGAGCAAAAGCTGCGCTAAAGTACTCTTACCTGCTCCGGTAACTCCAAGAATCCCAAGTGTCTCTCCCTTTTTCAAAGAAAAAGTAATATCCTCCAGATCAGGCTCCCTTCCTTCATAAGAAAAAGTCACATGATCGAACACAATATATTCATCACTGTGTTCTAATCTGTTGCATACCTTCTCTACCATATCATCAGGCGCGTCTACCACTTCCATGATCCTGTCAGCAGAAGCAACTGCCTTGGATATAATAACGAACATCTTGGAAATATTCATCATGGCATTGAGAATAATGGTAAAATACGTCAGAAACGCAAGAATGGTACCCACTTCACAGGTTGACTGGTTCACTCTCCATGCTCCGGCAAGTACCACCAGAACAAGTCCCAGATTCAGCAGCAGATTCATGGCAGGATTTACAACTGCCATTGTGATCCCTGCCTTTTTCTCCTTCATAACGACTTCCTGATTCAGGGTATCATACCTCTGCTTCTCATATTGGGTCTTGGACAAAGCTTTGATCACACGGATTCCTGCTGTGTCTTCCCTGATCAGTCTCACAAAATGATCTATTGACTCCTGCAACGACGTGTACATGGGAATACTCTGTCTGGAAGTTCTGTATGTGACCCATATAATTGCCGGCATGACCGACAGCAGTACCAGAGTCAAAACAGGGTCCAGCGTTAACGTGACCAGAATTCCTCCTATTACCAGAATCGGTGCACGCACTCCCAGCCTCTGAATTCTGCCAAGCATCTGATGTACATTATAAGTATCTGTGGTCAGCCTTGATATAAGTGACGGCTGTGTAAATTTGTCGGTCTGTGAATTGGACAAATACATTACTTTGGCAAACAGATCATGTCGTATCTGTTCCGTAGTATCTCTGGCAATTTTGGATGCCATTCGATTCGCCATAACATTAAAAGTCAAAGCAAGCGCAGAGCACACCAACATTGCAATTCCCCAAAGGCAAATCTGCGTCCTCTCCTGCCTTGGGATTACTGTATCGATCATGTACGCCAGAATCCATGGCAGGCACAGATCCATGATCGTGCCGACAAATTTGATCACAAATCCTCCCACCATCCTCAGATAATAAGGTCTTAAGTAATAATTCAATACTTTTTTCACAGCTTTCCTCCCCCCGGCAACGGACAACTGATTCCCAGCGTCTGAGCGATCAGTCCCAGTGCCCACCTGAAGCTTTCTTCTTCAATATCAGAATAATTTACAATAATCGTATGTGCGTATTTTTCTTTATTCTGTACACAATACTCAGACAGACAGTCCAGCCTGATACTGTTTTGTGCTGCGATCCATTTCAATTCCGTATCGCTTAAATCTGTAGTTACCCTCATCAGGAAATGATTACCTGCACCTTTTTCCAATATTTCCACCCTTTCACAAAGCGGTGACTGCTGCAGAACTTCCAGTATTTTATCCCTTTTATTCCTGTAAAAATTCTTCATTCTGTGGATATGTCTGTCAAAATATCCCTTCCGCATGAATTTGGCAAGCGCGTATTGTTCAAAAGCAGATACCGTACAGGCATAGAAATTCATGGTACTGACATAACGATCCATCAATGCAGTAGGCAGAACCATGTAACTGATCCGGATCGAGGGCGCAATCGTCTTGGAAAAAGTATTAAAATATATGACACGATGATTCTTATCCATACTTTGAATTGATGGTATAGGACGTTTACAAAACCGGAATTCACTATCATAATCGTCCTCGATAATATATCTGCCAAGTTCTTCCTCTGCCCAATCAAGGATCTCCTGTCTCCTTCCAACAGGCATAATGATCCCTGTTGGAAAATGATGCCCCGGCGATACATGCACTACATTGGCTCCACATTGTCTAAGGGAATCCATTCTGATCCCTTCTTCATCAATTTCCACATATCTCCATTGCAGGGCATTTGCCTGATAAATTTTTGCAAAACGATGATATCCCGGGTCCTCGATCGCGTATATGCTGTCCCTTCCTAATAACTGAAGCAGTCTGCCATATAAGTATTCCGTTCCGGCTCCAATAATAATCTGCTCCGGTGCCACATCCATTCCTCTATATTCATAGAGATATCTGGCTATTTCTGCCCTTAATTCATACACTCCGGCAAAAGGCACCGTATCCAGCAATACATTCTCTCTATCAGATAATACTTCACGCATGACTTTTGCCCAGGTATCATACGGAAACTTCTCTATGGCTGCACGATTAGAAGTCAGATCCACAACAGGCAGACTCTCCTTTTCCTGTCTTCCCGCCACTTGTTCTGCATAACTTCTTATTCTGGTTTTCGCTGTGTTTTGCATTCCTGCAGGCCGTCGCTCTGTCTCCATAACAAAGTAACCCTGTTTCTCTTTTGCCGTGATATATCCTTCAAGCAGAAGCTGTTCATATGCATTTTCCACGGTTTTTAAACTGACCTGATGCTGCTGGGCCATCTTTCTCTTGGATGGAAGTTTCGCCCCGCCTGCAAGCCTGCCATTTATTATATCCTCTTTGATGCACTGATAAAGGTATTCGTAAATCGCCAGATTTCCTTTTTCAGACAGATCATAAGTCAACATTTCAATCTGGTCTCCTCATTTTTCTTTAATTTGGTTATTTAAAAGATACCACTTTTTATTATAATGAGGTTCATAAGGAATCGCAAGGGCAAAAAAATCAGTAATAAAACGGAGGTTTAATTATGGGTGTATATGCAATCACAGGCGCATCCAGTGGAATTGGCGCCAAAACAAAAGAATTACTGGAAGCAGAAGGCAATCAGGTTATCAATATTGATCTGAAAGGTGGAGACATCTGTGTCAATCTGGCATCCGAAGAAGGCAGAAAACAGGCAATCAATGAACTTCACAGGCTATGCCCGGACGGACTTGACGGCATGATCTGCAACGCCGGAGTATCCGGTGCATGCGGTAATCTGGCATTGATCGTTTCTCTTAATTATTTCGGAACAATAGCAATTGCCAAAGGGGCATATGATCTGCTTGAAAAAAAGCATGGTAGCTGCGTTGTCACAGCATCCAATACCATTTCACAGGGTGCAGGCAGAATGGATCTGGTCGACCTCCTCAATAATATCGGTGATGAGAAGAAAATTCTGGAACTGGTCAATGAACTGGATTCTTCCAGTCTCAGTGTAGGTAACAGTCTCTATGTATCTACCAAATATGCACTTGCCCGCTGGGTAAGACGTGTATCAGCATCCTGGGCTGCCAATGGTGTACGTATCAACGCAATTGCTCCCGGCAATGTCAATACTGCCATGACTGCTACTATGAGCACTACTGCCAAAATGGCGCTGAACGCCCTGCCTATCCCTACCAAGTTCGGTCTGGAAACTCTGATGGACCCGGAAGAAATCGCTGAAGTCATGATCTTCCTCGTATCCCATAAGGCAAGCGGCATCAATGGCAATGTCATGTTCGTTGATGGCGGTACAGATGCTCTGCTCAATTCTGAAAAAGTATATTAAATCAAGGGGTGATCAATTATGAAACCAATCGAAAAATATGTAGAAGCTATGGAAAATAAAGATTTTGCAGGTCTTGCCGACCTGTTTACAAAGGATGGTATTCTGTGTGATTACTGTTCTAACTCTTCCAATCAGAGGGAATATCATATTTATGGTAGAGAAGCAATTAATATGTTCTTCCGTAACAAATTCGGATTTCGTCAATATTCTATAATAGGAGCAGAAGTTGTAAATAAGGAGCAGGCTGAATTCATTGCCAACTTCGGCGGATATCATATCATGGCAATTGCAACTGTACGTGAAGTCGATAAAGATGGATTTATCAGGAGACTTACCGTACGCCCTAAGTAAAAGATATTGGAATACCGGGAAATGGGGGATAGAGTGTATGCCAAGTCAGAAATTGGAAAATTTGTTGAATCTGGCGCTGCAAGCCTCTGCGGAAGAAAAGGAAAAGTCCCCATCCCTTGCTACGGGATACGATCCTGTAGCAAGGACATGGGAACTTATTGTTAAATATCATGGTCAGCTTACCCGTCTGGAATCTGAAGTCATCCATGTAGAACCACTTATCAACGGATACGCTATCGTTACCATCCGTGAAGATTTCATTGATGCCTTCACCCAACTGGATGAAGTGGAATACGTTGAGAAACCCAAACGTCTCTACTTTAGCTGATTTCGTACTTATTTATACGCAATTGCATTCCATCTCAACTCGTTCTTGAGAGTTCTGATATCTGTATTATTATCAATTACAACAGCTTCAATACCCATTGCATCAGCCCAGTCTACCATCTGTTCTACTGTCAGATCATAGGAGAACGCTGTATGATGTGCACCGCCAGCCAGAATCCATGCTTCTGCACCTGTTGCCAGATCAGGCTGTGGTGTCCAGAAAGCAGTTGCTACCGGCAGTTTAGGCATTGGCTTCTCTGTCTTCTTGCAATCAACTGCATTGATGATAAGGCGGAAACGATTGCCCAGATCAACCAGTGAAGTAGCTACTGCCGGACCAGTCTTGGATGTGAATACAAGTCTGGCAGGATCTTCTCTGTTACCCATGCTGAGAGGGCATACTTTAATCGAAACAGGACCGTCTGCTATGGTCGGGCATACTTCAAGCATATGCGCTTCCAGAATACCTTCCTTACCCGGTACGAAGTTATAAGTATAATCTTCCATGAAGGAAGTACCCTTTGCATCCTTGACATTGGCTGCCATGATCTTCATCAGACGAACCATTGCTGCTGTCTTCCAGTCACCTTCTGCACCAAAGCCATAGCCTTTCTCCATCAGTCTCTGAATAGCCAGACCCGGAAGCTGCTTCAGACCACCCAGCATACCGAAATGAGTTACGATTGCATGATAATCACGTTCTGTCAGGAATTTCTCCAGTCCAATTTCAATCGCTGCCTGTACCTCTACATGTTTTCTAAATTCTGCTGCATCTCTGCCCTCTAATAAAATCTGGTACTTGCTGTAATATTCATCTGTCAAAGCACTGATATCTCCTGCAGATACAGCATCCACGTATTCTACCAGATCATTTACATTATAATGATCGATCTCCCAACCGAATTTGATCTGTGCTTCTACCTTATCACCCTCGGTAACTGCCACATTGTTCATATTGTCACCAAAACGGCATACACGTATATGTGAAGACTCCATAACACCTACTGCTGTTACCATCCACTGAGCAATCTTGGCGATCACTTCAGGATTCTGCCAATACCCTACCACGATCTTACGCTCAATACCCATTCTGCTCACAATATGTCCGTATTCACGATCTCCGTGTGCAGACTGGTTCTCATTCATAAAATCCATATCTATCGTATCGTAAGGAATCTCTTCATTGAACTGTGTGTGAAAATGCATCAATGGCTTCCTGTATTCCTGCAAACCAAGAATCCATGACTTGGCCGGTGAAAATGTATGCATCCATGTGATCACGCCCGCACATTCTGCATCTGCATTTGCTTCATTAAATGTCTTTCTGATCACTTCATTTGTGATCAATGTCGGTTTCCATACTACTTCATAAGGCAATAACCCGGATTTATTCAGACCTTCTACAATAATTTTAGAATGTTCTGCTACTTTCTTGAGACACTCATCCCCATATAAATCCTGTGAACCAGTTGCAAACCAGAATTTGTAATTTTTTCCTGTTTTCATATTTTCCACATTTCTGTGCAAATTTCCTGCACATTCCCTCCAATATTATTTATGTAACCTTTTCAATATTTTAATTGTAACACAAAACAGCAGAAATTACAATATATTCTTTATTATCTTTTGAATCATTTTACTTTTAATTAAATTAAATTAATCTTCATCCATGATGCAGCAATAGAAACAGCAATTTCCGATGCCATAACCACTACCATTTTGTAATCCAGAAGTTTTGCAAAAACAAAAAAGAATCACTTTCGTGATTCTCCTGATCTGCTTTTATCTTTACTACTATGCTTCTCTCTGTCTTTGCATCAGCAGTACTCTGATCTGTTCTGTCAGTTTTTTCCGCTCATATAATGGCATTACATATTCTCTGCCACTTTTCATATATATTATCCCGTCTGCTACTCGACGTATCATTTTCTTATTGACAAGAAGCACATCTCCAATATTCATAAAACGTTTTCCTAAACATTTCTTTATATGCTCCTGTGTCATTTTGGTCTGCAATTCCTGATACTGTAATCTCACAATTACGACCTGATTAAATATTTCAACACACTCAATCTGTTCTACCGGAACTTCCGCAATCTTCCCCTCTTTGACTACAGGAAGATACGCATTATCCTCTTGTGCTCTTGCCCAGAACAACATCTCAACCTGTTGCTTCAATTTATCTGCATCAAGAGGACATACTATTCTCTCTACCGGTATCTTCTCCCACTTCTCGTTCTCCCTCATCTCGACGCACAGCCGCAGACCGTCCATTTCCGACATCTCAATATTCACCAGTACGAGATTCGGTAATCTCTGCTTAAGAAATTTCAGTGCCATTGCCCTACTGTTAACAGCTATGACCTGATAATCTCCGGACAGAAGCTGTTCAATTACAGCCAGATTTTCTCTTCTGTCATCCACGGCCAGTATCGTCTTCATATAAACCATCCTTTGTCACAGGAATTCGGATCAGGTATCGAACCTCTCACTATTTGCTCTCTCTCTCTTCTCTTTATCCCTCTTGTCCACAAATTACAGTATACAAAGAATCAAGCGTTTCGCAATAGTGTTGTGGTGAATGGTCATTTTTCGTGGTGAATGGCAACAAATGTTTAGTAATTAATTTCACCTGACTTCTGCAGTATTTCTTTTGCAATCTCTTTCTTATTTCGTCTTGGAAGCCGTATTCTCTTGCCATTCTGCATGATCACAATATCATCCGCAATTTCTGTTACATATTTCACGTTAATGAGATAACTTCTGCCTGCTCTGATAAAATTATCATCAAGCCTCTGCTGCATATGATCCAAAGTCTCCCTGACAGCCAGTTCACGATTTACAGTACGAATGATACACGTATTATTAAACACTTCTATATAATATATCTCTGTCTGGAATATCCGGATGTCCATTCCATTTACAGTAACAGCCAATGTTTTGCCCCTGTCATTAGAGAGCACATCCTGTGGTGACTGTTTGGCAAGGGTATATCCCCTCTCACTGCTTTTATGTATCAGTTCCAGTGTTCTTTTTACACGTCTTAATACGATTTTTGGTTCAAACGGTTTTCCAATAAAATCGACTGCGCCCATTTCAAAACAGTTCTCCTCAGTTTCCACATCATTTGCCGCAGTCAGAAAAATAACAGGAATATCCTGTAGTACCTCTTTCTTCTTTATCTGTTCATAAACTTCAAAACCATCCATCTGTGGCATCCTGATATCGAGCAGGATCAGATCCGGTACATTCCCCTCCAGGTACTTCAATGCCATCGGACCACTTTTGACTGGAATTACTTCATATTCATCACACAGAGCATATTCCACCATCTGTAAATTAGCCGGTTCATCATCCACTACCAATATCGTATACATAGTCCCAACCCCTTTATCTTAGTATACCTGTTCCTCCGGCATAAGCGGTTGTGCCTCATAGTCAATTAACATGGCATCCCCACCTGCTTCTTTCTGATACTTTTGTAAAATTCTGTCTACTACGATCTGTGCATTTTCCTGGTTAGCATCTACAAGCAACGCAAGCATCTGACTGGAACTATAGTTGGTTGTTACATCGCCTTTTCTAAGTGAAGAAGTAACCGCATGCTCCAGGTGTTCCATCTGTCTCTGAAGTGCAAAACTGTCCAACACCTTATCTTCCGGCTCATTTACTGTAAACAGAACACACTGCACCTGCCTGTTTTCTCTTGCAATATTACGTTCCAAAAAGCGATATATCTTCTCAAAGCTGCCATATTCTACTACAAATGATCCTTCCATTTTCTTCTCCCTTAACCTTGTTGTAATTTCTGCGATCGTTGCCTTTGGCGTATCCTTTTTCTTTCTGTCCTTATCCATCTCATCAAAAAAACGAAATGAATTTTTTCCGTCATTTTTTACAAAGTACAACGCCTTGTCTGCATTTGTATATAGTGCCTCAAACGTAACTCCGTCCATTGGAGCCTGAGCAATCCCCATAGATACC
>ULWY01077651.1_pt1 | contig 37981 bp, 14 predicted proteins | sample 1960761 | NCBI WGS metagenome assembly ULWY01 (sample SAMEA4835824, study PRJEB28245) | human gut metagenome | biome: gut microbiome; material: fecal sample | place: Denmark | collected 2008 | reverse complement strand
TCATTAGGTAGTAAAAATAATGATACTGCCATTGCCATTATAAATGAACCTAGAATTGTTTCTATTATTTGAATTATGAATTGTTTAAGCTGCATTTGCTACCTCCTTGCACCATTGGGACCGGGTCTTTTTGGTACATTTTTTTATTATAATTAGTATCTGTCATTTTTATTTTTTTATGCTTTTTTATTATTTTAACTACATACATTACTATATTTTTTCATTAAGTTTACATTTTAGTTACATTGCTTCCTGCAATTGAAAGTGAGTACAAAATGTGTTATATTTTAATTACAAGATGTAATATACGTTTTTTATCAATTATAAAACGAGAGGATGAAAAAAATGAAAAATAAATTTAGGAAAAACCTAGGAATAACGTTAATTGCATTAGTAGTTACTATTGTGGTTTTACTTATTTTAGCTGGTATTTCTATTAGTATGCTAACCGGACAAAATGGAATTTTGAATAGAGCTACAGAAGCAAAGGAAAAAACAGAAAAGGCACAAATTGACGAATCTGATAAAATGGTTCAAATGGAGGCAATGGTTAAAGCTGCTGGAAAATCTATACCTAATCCATCAAATTATGGTGAAAATCCTAATGCACAGGCAACTGCCGATGGTGCTGGTAAATATTTTGCTTTGCCTGATGGTGCAAAGTATATAACGGGAACTGTTGATACTGGTGTAGTTGTTGAAATAAAAGGAAGCGAGTTTGTTTGGGTTCCTGTGGATGATGTGGTTTTGGATAATGATAGAGTTGATGAATTGCCTACAAGTAGTAATTCAAGCGAAAAAAATTATACTCCTATGGCTGTTAAGGTTGGAGATGATTATAAGGGTCTTTTGTATAATTTTGATGAAAGTACTAGTTGGCTAATGTATGGTAGCAATGAGAATTATCAAGGAAATGAAACAGATTATAGAGAACCAGACGAAATATCTTCTGATACTGAAGATTATAAATCTGAAAATATAACAAAAAATACTTTACAGACTGAATTTAATAAAATGATATCAAGTGTAATGAAATATAAAGGATTTTATATAGCCAGATATGAAGCAGGATTAGATAAAACATCAAAAGCAATTGTATTTAAAAATGCAAGTATTGAAAAAAATAATACAATAACTACAAATGCCAATAATAATGAAACCATGAATTGGTATGGATTATACAAAAAAATAAAAACCTTTACAGTAGGTAATGATAAAATTGTAAGTAGTATGATTTGGGGATGTCAATATGATGCAATGATGAATTGGATGGCCAAAAATGATAAATTGATTGGTAAACCTGATAATTCAAAAATAAATTCTGATCCCAACGGGATAACTGGTATAAGTCCAGATGATGTACTAAATAATATATTTGATTTATATGGTTGTCATAGAGAATGGACAATAGAAGCTAATCTTACAAATTACAGATCAAGACGCGGAAGCGATTATGGACAACTTTCACTATACCCTACTTTTCGTGGTCAAGACTCTCCTAGTTCTACAGACCCTGCATACTCTTCTCGTGCTACACTTTATATAAAATAAATTATCAAAACCCCGAAGCATATTCAACATAATGCTCTGGGGTTATTTCTATATCAAAAAACTAGCATACAAAGGAATTGACTTAATTCCTCCTGCCTCTCCAAAATTCTTAGTAGACAACCTAATACTATAAACCGGCTTATACCTACTAATATAATAATTTAAACTCTTAGAAGTTGTATTATCAGAAGCTTTAACTTCAATAGGAATTATATCTCCATCAATATTAATCAAAAAATCGACCTCATACTCATTTCCCAATTGCCAGTAATACAATTCTCTGTATTTTGAATACAAATTTTCCGCAACATAATTTTCTACAAAGGCTCCTTTATATAACATATTTTTTCCTGTTATTATTTCATTTATAGAAATTTTTGAAAGAACTCTAAGTAGTCCAATATCGCTTAAATAAGCTTTAAAATTATCTTCAATATATGCCTTTAATGGAGATTTAGGCGTTTTTATACTTTGACATTTTAATAGCATATTGCTTGATAATAGCCAGTCCATAGATGATTCATATTCCCTTGCTCTTGCTGATTTTTCAACTAACGAATATTTGAATTTTTTGTTTTCTTTTCCTAATTGTGCGGGTATTGAATTGTAAATTTTGTTATTTCTTATTGTTTCAATATTTTCAGTATATTTTGCCATATCTGCTAAATACGATGTTATTATCATTTCTAATATTTGATTTTCAAACTTGTTTATATTTTTCCCATTTTGTATATAATTTAAAATTGCAGCTGGCATACCTCCAATACATAAATATTCATTATATAGATTTAAAGCTTTTTGATGTACTGCTTCTGCCATTGGTTTCATTCCTTTATAACTTTCTTTTATTAATTCAAGTAATTTATTTTCATTTATTGCTAGCAAAAACTCTTCATAATCCATTGGATATAAATAATCTATCCATACTTTTCCAACTGGAAATGAACTTTTAAACCTATTTATTTTAACTCCAAGTAAACTTCCTGCTACTACTATTTTATAGTTACTTTCACTTTCACAAAAATATTTTAATGAGCATATTGCTTTTTCTGATACTTGTATTTCATCTATAAATATTATTGTATTTTCTATGTCTATATTTATTGCTAATATTGCCTCTATACTTTTTATTATTCTTTCTGGTTCAATTGTTGTTTCAAATATTTCCTTTATTTCTGGCATACTATCTAAGTTTAAATATAGATAATTTTTAAATTCATTTTTGCAAAAATTTGTTAATATATATGTTTTTCCTGTCTGCCTTGCTCCTACTAGCATATATGGCATTTTGCTGTTTTTTTCTTTCCATACTAATAATTTTTGGTATATTTTTCTATCCATAATACAAACCTCCTTTTTAGGTTTCTATATATAGTATAGACCTAAAAAGAAAATTTGTCAATCAAAAACGTGATTTCGCCACGTTTTTTGTTTCAAAATTCGTGATTATATCACGTTTTTGTATTAAAAATTCGTGGTGAAATCACGTTTTTCATTTCTAATCTTATTTTCCCCTACTTTCTAAGCTTCTTCACACATCTCTCCAAATTCTCCACCAAATAATCCACCTCATCTCTTGTATTAAACTCCCCAAAAGTAACTCTTAAAGCCCCTCTAATCATATCCTCATTCAAACCAATAGCAGTTAAAACGTGAGATGGGGCTGGGTCTTTAGAATTACATGCAGACCCACTAGAAGCACAAATCCCAACATTATCTAGCTCTAAAAGCAAATCATTTCCGTTAATCCCCTCAAAAGAAATATTACTATTTCCAGGAAGTCTGGCATTTACCGCACCATTTATTTTAATATTAGGTATTTTCTTAGTTACTTCTTCTACATAATAGTTTTTAAGTTCTTTCATCTTTTTAATATGCTCATCAAGTCCCATGTCTGCAAGTTCAGCAGCCTTACCAATTCCAACAATTCCTGCCACATTTTCTGTTCCTGCCCTTTTATCTCTTTCTTGATGTCCACCATTCATAAATTTCTCAAAATTAATATTTTCTCTAACATATAATGCTCCTATTCCTTTTGGTCCATTAAATTTATGACCAGATAAAGAAAGCATATCAATTCCCATTTCATGTACATTTATTTTTACATTTCCGAACAGCTTGAACCGCATCAGTATGAAAAATTATCCCCTTTTCCTTAGTAATTTGAGCAATGTCTTCTATAGGTTCAATTGTGCCTATTTCGTTATTTGCAAACATTATACTTACTAAAATTGTTTTGTCTGTTATGTTTCTTCTTAATTCATTTAAATCTATAAATCCTTGGTTATCTACATTTAAGTATGTAACTTCAAATCCTTGTTTTTCTAAGAACTTACAGCTTTCTAAAACTGCGTGATGTTCTATTTTTGTGGTAATTATATGATTTCCTTTTCTCTTATTTGCATAGGCAATTCCTTTTATGGCTGTATTATCTGCTTCTGAGCCACATCCCATAAAATAAATTTCTTGTTTTTTAGCACCAATTAGTTTTGCAACTTTTTCTCTTGCTTCCTCAATTGCTTTTTTAGAATCTCTTGCTAATCCATATACAGAAGATGGATTCCCATAATGCTCGCTAAAATATAGCATCATTTCTTCTACTACTTCTGACTTTACTTTTGTTGTTGCTCCATTGTCAAAGTAATATGTATTCATAATACCCAAACCTCGCTTTCTTAGATATCTTATTTTTATAATATTTTACATTTAAGCTTAGTTTATTATATTATTCTGACAAAATTTTGTGAATTTCATCCATCTTTTCCATTGCGGTTTTGTAGCCACATTTATAACATTTTTCAATTTGATTGCTATCTAAAAAGCCTATTTCATCATCAGTTGGAATTGTTAATATAAAATCACTTTTTTCTACATCATCCTCAATTATTTTATTTCCCATAATGTCTATTGCTCTTAGCACAATATCCATAACATTACTATTATTTGTAATTTCTATTGGTGCAAAATTTACTGTTATGACCTTACTAGCTCCACATTTTGTAACCTCGCTTACAGGTATATTATCAATTGTTCCTCCGTCTAAAAATATATGATTTTTATATTCATAAGGACAAAACACACCAGGGAAACTGCTACTTGCCCTAACAGCTGCACCAACTGATATATCTGTTATATATTTGTTATAGCTTTTATTTTTCTTTTCCTTAGACGTAAAAACATATTCTTTACCATCTTTTATATCAATTGTTGGAATAACTATGGGCATTTTCATATCAGACATTTTATAAATATTTTTTCTGTTTGCAAATTCGTTATATAAATCCTCAATTGAATTTCCATCATTTATTCCAGATATATTAAACTTTTTATTTACAATATACCCACCAACGCCATTTATAATAGACCCAGCACCCATACTTGTTATTGTTTTTCCATATCTTTTAAACAATTCATATATATGTACTGGACTATACCCCATTGCATAAAGTGATGCAACTAAGCTTCCTGAACTTGTTCCTCCTATTACATCTATTTTTATATTCTGTTCCTCAAATGCTTTTAGTACTCCTATGTGCACTGCTCCTCTTATTCCTCCACCAGATAAGGCTAAACCTAATTTCATTAATTATCATCTCCTTTTTTTGTATTTTGAAATGGGGACGGTTCCTTTTTCAAAAAAGAACCGTCCCAATTTCAAAATTTCGCGAAAAGAACCGTCCCAAATCAGAAAAAAGTAGCAATGTTCTTCTTAAACTCTTGCTACTTTTTTTATTCTATCCTATTTTTTTATATAATATACATTTTCAACTGTTACTTGTTCTTTGCTATAATATCCTATTTTATCAGGATAATTTTCTTTTTTTAATTTTGATGTATCTTGAATTTTGTTACCATTGTTATCAAAATACATTTTTTCCTCATTATCTATTATTACAATATAATCATCATTTTCTGTTTGAACTCCTGGCTTTTCTATTTTCGCAATTTCTTTCATTTCAGATGAGTAAAATTCGCTTGTATTTTGGCCTTTTTCTACTGCTTGAATTATATTTTTTCCTTTTATTTTTTGCAAAGAACTGTATTTCATATTTAAAACTACTTTTCCATTGCTGTTTATTACCCCAAGATTTCCGTTGTCATCTGTTGCAACAAAGTAGGTTCCGTATAAATATTCTATATATCTATAATTTTCATCTACTAATTTGTTTCCATCTTTATCTATAATTCCATAATATGTTATATTATTATTCAATATAGTCGATATTTGATAATCCGAATTTTCTGTTTTATATACTGTTCTATTATAGTTTATATCTACTACATTTCCTTGATTATCATATACTTTATTGTTTGTTCCTGCCTTTGCATATAGGTAAATTCCCTTTGATTCTATTGAGTCTTGCTCAACTTCTACAATTATTTTTCCATCTAGTTTTGCTACACCATATTTTTTGTTTTTTTGTAAAATTATTATATCATTATCATCATAATATGTCATAGCTTGATATTCATTTTGAATTATATTTTTTGAGTTTTTATATAATCCATTTTTTCCGTTTTCTGATGCTATTAAATATATATTTTTGTCATCTTCTTTATTGATTCTTTCTATTTCACCATATTTTGTATCTAATATTGTTTTTCCTTTATATGATATATATCCACATTTATAGCCATCATCTGTTTTTACATATACTATAAAGCCTGATTTTTTATATTGGTCTTTTTCTGTATAATATCCGTCTGATAATATTTTATCATATTCTGTTTTTACTATTGTATTTCCTTTTATATCTATAACTCCATATTTATCATTTTTAGATACTAACATTTTTCCCTCTGTTGGTGATAAGTTTTCTATAGAATCGTAAATATTGTCTGTTATTTTTTTACCATCTGTATTTATTAATCCATAAAGTCCATCTTTGCAATAGATTAATGTACTTCTTTCATATGCTAATGTACTTGCTACACTTTTTAATTTTATTGGTTCAATATCTTCGTATTCTGTAAATATTTTTTCGTTTTTAGAATTTATTATTTCTGTTTTTTGACCATTGTAACATACAAATACGTCTTTTTGTGGATTTGGTAATACTATGTTTGTATAATTTGCATCTATTACTTTTTTTCCATCTTTGTCTATTATTCCATATAAATCATTTTCCTGGTAAATGTAGTAATTGTATTCTTCTACACTTGCTATTTCGTAGCTATATTTTTGTGTGTTTATTTTTGGGGCTATAAATATACCTGCTAAAATTATTAATATTATAAGTATTGCTATCAAAATCTTTTTCTTCATTTTATTTCCTCTTTTCATTTTGATTTTTCTTTTATTATAATACAATATATATTAAATAATTTCAAGTGTTTTTTTCGTGAAAAGAAACGGTCCCAATGAAAAAAGAAACGATCTTTTCGCGAAAGGAAACGGTCCCAATGGAAAAAGAAACGGTCCCAATACGAAAAAATTGCCCTCTTTGTTTCCAAAAAGGACAATTTTTATTTATTTAATTATAGAACAAATTTCTTTATTACTACAACTCCTCCTGCTATTACCGCAAGTGATCCTGCTATTACTATGAATATTGTATAACTCTTGTTTTTACCTGTTGGTGGTGTTATTGTAATTGTTGAATCAGAGTTATCATTTTCACTTGTTCCTCCTTGAGCAACTTTTTGGCTATCTCCAGCCTTATAACTTCCCATAGCACTTACATATTGAGTTGTGTATGTTGGATTAGTTATTCCTATAATTTCTGAGTAACTTAGCCATCCTAAATCGTTAGTTGTATTCGTACTTGGTAATAGTTTGTTTACTGTTACTGTGTAATCAGCCTCAGAGTTTCCTCCTCTTACTGCTTCTGGTATTATATATTGTGTACTTGCTTTTAAAACTTGATCTTTATAGTTCTTTTGATTTTCTTCCATAACACCATCTACATAGTAATTTTCTTTTGAGTATCCATCGTTGTTTGTATATTCATTATTTGTTACATCTATTTTATCTTCCGCTGCTGTTGTATCTACATAATTACATTGTTTGTATGATAAGTAGTCTACTATTTTTGTAACTGCTGTACCCACAGGTTCTGAAGAACCTTTTCGTCCGAATCTATAATATTCGCTTGACGCATAATCTATTTCAGATTTGTTCTTTGCTGTTAGTTTGTATGTTACTGTTACAGTAGAACCAAATAAGTTTGTATAATCTGTTTCTATTTTTGCATATGATTTAGTTACTCCTGTTAAGAATTCTGATACAGTTTTTATCTCTGGATTTCCATTAATTAGGTTTGTTCCATTTGATAATGTAAGTTTTACATTTTTTATTGATTTTTCTAGTTGTATGTCTAAATGTGGTCTTTCTATTATACCAAAATTCATTCCTGTGCAGTTTGGTTTGAATGGGTAATCATAGTCTTTGTTGCGTTCTTTCAAATATTCAAAGTTTACATCTATAGCTTCTGAAAGTGCTTGTATTTGTCCTTGATTGAATTTTACTTTTGAACTATAATTAATCTCCTTTTGAGATTCTGTTCTCATTTTTATTATCTCTGTATCTGATTTTCTTCCATTCTCGTCAATATAATATTTATCTGTTGCAATTGAGTTTGTTCCTCCCATAACATCTAAGTACCAGTTTTCTTGTGAATAATTTGTTGCTGCACCAGTTAATATTGTAGACTTATAGTCCATTATACTTATATTATTTGCTCCTCCATTTACTATAACTTGTGTTCCATTACTATATGTAAATCTTAAATAATATTCTCCAGTAACTACACCTTTTAACTCATATGTTCCATCATTCTTTACATCCACTTCTCCTTCTTGTGGAGTAAATTTCCATATATTTCCTTCCTGTCTTAAGTAATTTCCTTCTGTACTATATAACTTACTTACAGATTCATCATTTTTATTTAAAAGTGCTACTTTAACTGCTTTTACCTTTCTCTCACTATTATCATACAATCCATTTCCTACTCTCGTATGATCTCTCGCAGATTCTGCTGTTTGAGTGTCCTCAAATACATTTCCAGAAATAGTTCTTTGTTCTGCTAAAGTTAATCTTAATGTTATTGTTCCACTACTTAATTCTTGATTTGCTGTTCTATGTTCATGTTTTACTCTATATGGACTTGGTTTATATCCCCAACTATAATCATATCTTTCATATATATGGTATCCGTTTGCTATTGCTACTGTTGCACAATCTTTGTATATATTTGGGTTATATTTTGAACCTTGGATTATTTGTTGTAATCCTGTTTCTTTTACCTTAAATCGAATTGGAATTGTTACATTACCTCCAGGTCCTATTGGACTTATTGAGTTTTTATATTTTACATTTCCTCCACCATTTCCTTGCCAGTTGCCATCACTTATTTCATACAATTCAGAATTGAATGTATTTGTTAATGATGTTATATTTAAAGATTTCTCCATATATACATCTTCAATATTTATTGTCATTGTATTTGTTATTGTTATATTGTAATCAACATATACTTCAAATTTATTTTCTGATACTGTATTATTATATGCTATATCTGATGGATATAATTTTTGCGTAAACGATGCTGATGAATTTTGAATCGCTACCCTATCATATATACCAGGATTTTGAGGTATATTTTGTACAATTGCTTTCTTACCATATTCGTATGTAAATTTGTAATTGCCTTTCTGTAATATTACTTTATCAAGATTTTCTATTATTGAATATTCTTGATTTACCTTCTTCATCAATCCTAAATTCAATGTTTCTATTGTATAATTATCATCATTATAATATTTCGCTATACTTTCTTCTAATGTACTTGCATCTGGTATTGTAGTTGCTATTCCTGAACCTGTTGCATAACTATCATTGCCCCACTCATGGCTTTCTAATGCTCTTGATGCATTTCTACTTTCAACTGCTAAATCAGCTCTAACTGTTGAATATGTACCATTATCAAATGTAAATCTTACCATATAGTCTCTTAAATCCCAATATAGTACCTTTTTAAAGAATGTAAAGCTATAACTTCCATCACTTCCTGTAGTTGTACTTTGTAATACTGTTCCGTTTTTCTTTATAAATTCTACCTTTATTCCAGATAATTTTTGGTCTCCACTTCCGAAAACATTATCAAATCCATTTCTTTTTCCAGATGGGTTTTCTTGCCATACAAATCCTGTTACGTGTCTTATCCATTTTTTATTGTTTCTTGTAAGCTTAACGCTGGCAACATTATTGTCCTCTTTTCCTGCTGAATTTACTCCAACATTATATGATCCACAATCTACCCAAGTAGGATGAGATGAATCTGAACCATAATTATCTTGTTGAGTTATATCATATCCTTTTGGTGTTTTATATTCCCAAACATGATATTTACCTCTTTTTATTCCTGATAATTTTAAACTCTTTGTTACTGTTATTGATGATGGACTATTTTGATATTTTGAATCTTTTGTTAACCAAGTTCCATCTTGATATTGTATATAGAAATATGCCGTTAAGTTTTGATCAGTCTTATCAGGATCTTTTTTCTCTACTGTTAAAGAATATGCTTTTTTATTTTTTATTGTTGCCTTTGCTTCATAGGTTGAACTTCCCTTCTTACAGCTTATAGTCTTTGTTATTGTTTTATCTGACTTATAATATAAATTCTTAGATTCTACTTCTTTTACTGTAAATGTTTGAGATGTATCATACATTCTTATATTTTTGATACTTATCTTACCATTCGAATTTGTATATATTGTTGTTGCCGTACTCGTCTGACTTCCGTCCGATTTTATATATTTTTTGTGTGCATTATCATATATAGTAAATCCTATACCTTCTATTCCTGTACTATCATCTGTATCAACTTTGCTTAACTCTAGGTCTACATATTTTTGGTTGTAGAACTTAAATGTAACTGTAGTTGGTTCATGCCCTGCACCAACACCACCTTTTACAACAGCTGATTTAGTAGTTGTTGTTCTCGATAATAATGATTGTAAACTTAAATTGTAATTATTTGGTGCTCTTGTTTCTGTTACTGTATATGTTCCTGGTGGTAAACCTCTTATTGTTTGCTTTGGTGTTACATTTGTTGCAACTGTATGTCCAGCAGAGTCTTTTACCGTAAATCTTGCTCCACAAGTACTTGAAAGTTCATAATCTGAGCCATTACTTTTTTTCTTTTCATTATCATATTTTCTTATTATTAATGATCCTGCATATACTGGTCCCCAAGATACTGATTTTGAGCCGTCTTCTTCTGATGTTGTCGTACTTGTTGTATGTTTTCCAGCTGTTTGGCAAGCCCCTGCAGATGTTGAAATATTTTGGTTACTACCATTTTGGTGTTGTCCTGAAATGCTTACACAACTTGCACTATAATCATTTCTCCAGTTTTTAGTTACTTTAGTAGCTTTACCTACTGTAACATTTACCGTAACCCTTGTTACTGCTGTTACTGTTTTAGGAACTTTTACATAAAATGTTTTATTCTTTCCTGATGTCCATGATATAGCATTTCCACTCGCATCACAAATACTTGCTGATCCAGTTCCAGCAACTGTCGCTGTTATAGATGAACCTTTTATAGAATAATTACATTTTACTTTATATGGTCCAACTATATTATAACTAGAATTCAAATAAGTAAATTTCTTTGAAGTAGATTCTTTAGTTAATGTTATTGTTTTTAGAACTGATGTACTACTACTTGTTACATAGCTTCCAGTTGATGTACACCAATATGTATGATTTGCAACTGCACATTGGTGTGCTCCTTTCCAAGTACAATGCCAACCATTACTTAACTGACCGTTAGCACCTACCCAGTTAATTGTCTCATACCATCCTGCATTGCTAACAGTTGTTCCAATTAACACTGTTGCCATTATCATCATCATTATTGTAGGGAATTTCTTATTATATTTTCTTATTACTCTTATAAGTAAATATACTCCTCCACCAATTAAAATAATTATCAATGTATTTCTATATAATCCTGTACTTACAGAAATAAGTATGTCTGCAGAATCGTAGTCATCTTCACCTTGTACTTTATTTCCTGCTGTTGAATCTACATCTTTTAAGTTTTTAGCATTACTACTTTTTGTTATTTCTGCACTATTTTTTGTAATTCCAACAGAATTACTTGTTACTGTTTTTGTTAAATATAATTTTAATGTTTTACTTTCCCCAGGTGCTAAAGTTTTTGAAGCTAAAGATGTATTTTTTAAACTTCCATCTTTATTAACAGTCCATCCATTGCTGTTAGAATCATCTAATGTTAAACCATCTGGAAGATAATCTGTAACTTCATTTGCATATCCTTCAAGTGTTCCTTCATTTGTTACTATTATGTTATATTCTATTTTTACAATTGAACCTTCTAATTGTTTCTTTGGAATTTCTACTTTTGCAAGTGAAGTATTTTTATAGCTATATTCTTTATCTCCCTTAGAATTACTTACTGTTACTTTACTAATATTTTTCTCTAGTTTTAAGTCAAATACTTTATTCTCAATTAATCCTAAATCTATATTTTCTAAATTTTTATTTACTTGTAAAATATCTGTAATTCCTACTTCTTTTGCCACGCCATCAATAGTTACTTGAGATTTATTAGCATCATTATTTAACCCTTCATCTACACCTTTAACCTGGTATTTTGTAATCTCATATTTAGATGTATCATATTCGAATAAACAATAATATCTTCCTGCTGGTATATTTTCAAACTTATATTCACCATTGTTGTTTGCTTGTACAATCATCTTTTTATTATCTATTGTAACTATTGAATTAGTTTCTGCATCAAACAATTTTACTGTTATTCCATTTAGTCTCTTTTCGTTTTCTATTCTTCTTCCGTCTCCATTTTCGTCTAACCAAGTAATACCACTTATGCTATATGTTGCATTTGAATTATTGTCATTATTATTGTTGTCACCATTATCATTATTGTCTCCACTATTATTGTTATTATCTCCACCATTGTTATTTCCGCTATTATTGTCATCACTATTGTCACCTTGATTATTATTGTTGTTATTATCATTGTTATCATTGTCATTGTTTCCATCATCTATATCGTCTTTTTTTCCATCAATATAATCCCAGTCAACATTTGTAAGAGCTGTTACTTTAACTATATTAGAAGTTACCGTATTTATTGTGACACCTGATATTGTTGCAAAATTGGAAATCTCTGTATTTTGATCAACCTCATCTACTTTAACCTTTGCCATTATAGTTATTGTTTTTCCAGCTGGAATTACTGTCGTTATACTAATGTCATCTTGACTATCTGTCTTGACTGATAAATCCAATTTGTTTTCAACTAAATCATATTGTAAATTTGCTTCTTCTTCAATATCATAATTTTGTATGTCGTTTTTGAATTCTCCTTCTTGAACTGTTTCTTCCTTTATATTATATGATAAATATGTAGCTTCTACTCCTGTTAAGCCTTTTGGTAAATTATCTGATATTGTTACATTTGTTCTAACTTTAGATTCATTCTTTACTGTTATTTTATAAGTTAATTCATCATCAGGTTTTACATTTTGTCCTTCTTGGTCAAGAGCCATAGTTGCTTTTACATATTGTGGATATGCATATATTTTATTTTCGTTTGATATATATCCTGTACCATCAACAGTAGCTGTTGCAGCCATTTTTAATTCTATTTGATTTTTGTTTTCCTCGTAATTTGCTCCTGAAAAACGAATCATTATACTTTGTAAACTATTTGCTTTTATACTTGATATATCTATTTTAAATTTATTGTCTTCTATTTTTCCATTATCAGTTTCATTTTCTGAATATATTACAAAAGAAGTATCATACTTTAGTTCTTCAGGTATTTCTGTTGTTTCAATGTGAACATTATTCAAATCCGAATCTGTTAAATTTGTTAAATCAATTTTATATGCAAATTTATCTGTTCCACTTGTTTGTGCTTTAAGTTTTACATCGATTTTTGCTTGTAATATTTTATTTTTCAATGTATATGTACCATAATTTTCACTATCTACATTTACACTTATATTATTAGAAATATCTGCACTTTCTATTTCATTTTCTAAATCTCCTACAACAACCTCATAATATTCACTTTTTGTCTCTCCTGGCTCTAATGTACTAATATTTTTAAATTGATAATTTTTTACAGTTTCATCTGTAATATAATTGTATACTAAATCATCTTGTATGTTATAAACATACTTTTTCAATTTTTCATCCCAATGTTTTCCACTTTCTACCGTTGCATATTTTGTATAATTAGGTACTTCACCTGTAATTGCTATATTGTTAATTGTTTCATTTGTGTTATTTTTTACTGTTACTTCATATTTTATGACTTGTCTTTCGAAAACAGATTGGTCATCTATTTTTTCAGAATCATTTCCTGTTTCCTTTGATACTATTTCTTGTCCAACTTGTGCGGTTGCTGTAACACTTAAGCCATTATTTTGTTTTAAAGTTTCTACTTTTGATAACACTCTTGCTGGTTCATTATTATTTTCTACTACTGTTTCCTGACTTGCATTACCATTGTTTTGTTGATTGTTATTATCTTGACCATTGTTTTCTTGTTCAGCACTATTTTGGTTATTATTTGCTTCCTCAGTTTTATCTTCTTTTTTAATTTCTGTTATTGCTTGTAAATTAACAGCAATTTGATTTACACCTGTTTCATTATTTTTTCCAATTTCATTTGTGTATTTTATGTTGATATTATCTGAGTAGCTAGCAAAATCTTTATTTAATATAATAGTTGCTGGAATTACTACATTTGTTCCATCTATCATATTATCAAATAAATACTCTGTTTGTGCTCCTTCTATTTTTGCTACAATTACTTTTTTGCCATCTTGATTTTCTACAACATTTACATCTTTTAAGCTAAGTCCATTTGCATTTAGTAAATAGCTGTCTCCAATTACAACTTTTTCAACTGCTGATGGTAATTCAATTTGTAATTCTGGATTTTTAAATAAATTGCAATCACTTTTTGATGTTACTAATGTTGCTGTTATTTTTACATCATTTTGAATGTTACTTGTCCATTCTGTTTTATCTATAGATGTATTTACTTTAGTAACTGCATCTTTTATTTCTGTTTCATTTACTAATTTATTTTCTATATCTCCACTTGTTAATTGATGTTTTGTTACTACATATTTATTGTTTAAGTCTTTCATATTTGGACTTATTACTTTTGTTTCTTGAATTCTTATTATTCCTTTATTTGCTGGTTTTGAGATTTTGAAGTTTAATCCCGTAACTTCATTCTCAAAATCTAGTGTTATTTCAGTATCATCTGTTTTATAATCTTTATTTATATCTAATACTATATTTTCATTACTATCTAATACTTGTAAAGTTCCTTCGTTTCCTAACACTCTTGTTAAATCTTGTTTATTTATTTTTATTTGTTTATATGTAATATCATTCGTTTCTTTGTATTCATTATCTTCTGTTTTAAATTCATTTGTTTCTTGTAATGTTATTTCATCATCAATTAAATTACTTACAATTACTCTATTGTTCTCAGAAAATTCTGTTGAATAATTTGTTCCATTTGATATATTTGATTTTATATATCCATTATAAATATCTTGTGTATTTATTTTTGTTGAAACAATGTTTCCAGATTCTTCTAATGTTATTTCATTATTAGTTAAATCTTGTATTCTTCCAATTTCCTCATTTTGACTTTCATATCTTATAAGTACTGGCATAGTAATTTTAGAATTTTCTTCTGTTAATTCTATTTTTTGATTATAATAGAATATTATTTCATATTCATCATAATCTGCTGTACTTCCACTATAAACTTCTCCTTTTTCATTTGCTTCATTACTGTCATATATATGTAAAATCTTGCTTTCTTTGTCATATTCATATTTTGCTTCTCTTTGTTCATCTTTTCCATTTGTTGCTTTTGAAGAAATAGAAATAACGTCTATTGTGTCGGGTATGATACCATTAATTTCTGGTATTTTTAGATATGTAGAGTTTTCTTTTACAGGACTATAGTAATCTTCTGTATATGATGGCTTTTCTTTTAAGTTAAACTCAATTAAAGATTTTTCTTGTCCCTTTTCCTCATAATTAAATTGCTTTACTAAACTAAAATTAGTTTTTACGCTTGATACAATTTCTTTACCTTCTTCATTATATAATGCTCTAGAGATAAAGATACTTGCACTTATTGCTAATATTCCTATTATTACTGGTATGATGTATTTATCTAAAAATTTAATAATTTGTTCTTTCATCGCCATTTCTCCCTTCCCTATCATTATATTTTGATATTTATTTTTTTCAATATGGGCATTTTTTTACATTTAGAATTATTACAAAAAACTGCTCTTTTCCTTTTACGGAGGCTCATTTATGCTTTTTCTAAATGTTAATTTTTATATTTATATTACATTTATATTACAAAAATTAAATTTTTATAAAAAAAAAGGAAATCCCTTACGGATTCCCTTTTTAGGTTATAATACGAATTTCTTTATTAAAACTATTCCAGATACAATTATTACTAATCCTCCTATAATAAATACATAATTTATTGAGCTTTTATTTTTTCCTGTCGGAGGTGTAATTGTAAGCACTGATGATGCATTATCATCTTCCGAAGTTCCTCCCTCTAATGTTGCTTTTGTATCTCCTGCCTTATAGTTACCTGAATTACTAACATATTGTTTCAAAAATCCTAGATTTTTTAGACCTATAATTTCAGAATAGCTTTCTAAGCCTACATCTTCACTTGTTACACTTCCCATAAGCCTGCTTACATTGAATTCATAATCTACAGATGAGTTTTTACCTGTTATCTTCGCATTCTTTGGTGTTAATTCTGCATCAACTTTTGTTATTATGTATTCTTTTGAAAATTTATTATTATTTTCAATTGTTTCTGGGCTTAAGTATGTTGTTTGATCACATTTTGAATTATCAAATCCAACTATTTCTCCTTCTTTTAATGTACTATGTACTTTACTCTCCGGTTCTGTTGTATATGTAGTTTTAGAATATGATAAGTAGTCTATTATTTTAGTTACTGTAGTAGTTGCTGGTGTTGCATCTCCTATATCACCATATTTGTAGTAATTTGATGTAGCATAATCTACTTCTGATTCATTTGTAGCTGTTAATTTATATGTTATAAGTAATTCTGCACCATATAGTTTTTCTGTACCTATTTCTATTCTTGCAAGTGTTTTATCTATTCCTATTAATTCTTCTGCTACATTTTTATTTAATGGATTTCCATTCATGATGGTTGTACCATTTTGTAATGTTAATTTAACATTTTTTATTTCTTTTGATAATTTAATATCTACATGTGGTCTTTCCATAATACCAAAATTCATTTCAGTACAATCTGTTTTTAAATTGCTTATTTCGTTGTTTTGTGTCTGGAATTCTAATTCTCCTCTGTATTCAAATTCAATTTTCATAACTGGAGATTTAGCATCTATAACTACTTTGTCTTGTCCTGTTGTATAGTTACTTTCCCAATCTGATGTTGTTCTAGCTTCTACCATATCATAATATGTATTACCATTTTTGTCTTTAACTATATTTCCGTCTTTATCGTAATATGTTCCCATCCAGTCTGTAGCAATAGATTTATTATTTCCAATATCTCCTAAGAACCACCATTTGTCGCTTTCTTCGCCTTTTGATTCACTTTGCATAGCACCTTTTGCTGAACCCGTTACAACTGTAGATTTATAATATAGGCTGTTTATCCTAGTGTCATCTTGTGTTTTTGTTTCAACCTTTCCGCCATTTGTCACAAGACTAGTTATATCATTTCCTTTTGCATCTTTAAATGCTACTGTTCCATCACCATAAGTGAATTTCAAGTAATATTCTCCTGGTACTACACCTTTGAATGTGTAATTTCCATTTGCATCAACATTCGTTACAGCAATAGTTTTTGCTCGACTCCATTTTCCAGTTTCATCTTGTATTTGATTGTTTTCATCATATAAATATGCTACTGTTCCTTCTTTTTCGTCTTCCCTACCATTGTCTTTAGCGTTTATCAAGCTTACAACAACATCTTTTAAGTTCTTTTCGCCAGTATCATATTGACCATTTCCTACCCTTTCTTCTTTGTGTGATGTTCCGTTTAGATTTTCAACTTTACTGTCTTCAAATACTTTTCCTGATATTGCTCTTGTATCCATTAATTGCCATTTGATAAATAATGCTCCACTTGATTGCTTCTTTCTCTTAGTTTCATGTGTATATGTGTCTTTATTTTTCCAGTTTTTGTCTTTTCTAGTATATACGTGGTATGCATTAGTTGTTGCAATTGTAGGTGCTGTTTCATTTTGATCTGTGTCTTGTCCATTTTCTACTAAACTCGTTAATACTTCATCTTTTACCCTAAACTCAATATATGTTGATTCAATTTCTAATGGTTTAATTCCACCTTGTCCAGATTGACGGTCATATTTCTTATTAGAGCCTGCTATTGCAAATGATGCTGTACCATCTCCATTATCACTCCATCTTGCAAAATCTGAAGTTATAACTTGAGTATTTGCATCTCCCTCTGTACGTTCGTTTTTGTCATGTTCGGTTTCTAGTGTATATCTACTTGTATCATATGTATTTGTTAAACCATTATCTTTTTCATCTAAATATAAGCCTTGTTCTGTATATTTGTCTATATAGTTTTCGGTTGTGTTATTTTTAACTTCAATTTTATATACTACATAAATCTTATATTTATTTATTTCATTATCCTTATCACTTCCCATTAATCCATTTGCTAAATTATATTTTATATCTGATGGATATATGGCTTTAGTAAATGTTCTTGATGAGTTTTGGAATTTGATACTTGATTGAACCCTATTGTCAACTGTTACTGCATCATCACCATATTTATAAGTATATGTGTATCCACCTTTTACAATTCTTACATAGGCTATTGATTCTTCAACACTATATGGCGTTTCTGGTTTTTGAATTAGTCCAAGATTTATATTTTCTATAACAAATCTGTCATTATCGTAATATGATGTTATTAATTTATGCTCTAGATCTGTACCCGCATTTCTTGATTCAACTTCATCATTTTGTTTTAATACTTCACTAAATCCTGGCGTTTTTTCTTCTGTATATGTTACTGCTCTTCCTGGATATGGTTCTTTTGTTCCTGTTAGGTTAGCATCATATAACTCTTCATTTTTTATTTCTGTTGCTTGTGCCTTAGAGTTCTTTTCAAGTTTTTCTATGCCTCCTGTAAACGGATTTACAACTACATATCCATATTGTCCATTTTCATTTGGAGCTCCATTATCATAGATGTATTCTACGTATGAATGTACTAAATCCCAGTATATCATGTCACTTCCATCTGAGTATGTGGTAAATTCCCAGTAACCGTCTTTATTAGTTCTTGTCATTGCTCTTACTTTTCCTGTATCTTTATCTACTAGGTTGACTTGTATTCCTTCTTTTGGTGTATCAGCTTTGTCTGGATAATTTTTGCTGTCATCATTATATAAATGATTATATGTATCTGATACCTTATTTGGAGGCAATTTATCTTCCCAAACTGTTCCACTTAATTTGTCTACAACTTTCTTGTCTTTTATTTGATAATTTATAACATTATCATCTGTCGAAATTGTTATAGTTCCCTTATATACCATTCCTGTTGTTTTGTCATATCCATCTTGTTTTGTTATATCATATCCTCTTGGAGTCTTTGTTTCATATATTTCATACGTACCATTTATAATCTTTTTAATGTTAATTACTCCATTTTTATCAGTTGTAAAGCTAGTTGCTTCTTTATCTGTATTCACTAAATACTCATCACTTTTTGATTTATAATAACTATATGTATTTCCTTCATCAATTTTTTCATAAGAACTATCATTTCCTACCCATAAATTAGATTTTCCAACATACTGTGAAGATATTAATTTTAACTTAAATTCAGCACCTTCCAAATTTAGATCATTATAATTATCATCTACCTTAGTTATCTTTAAATCTCCAGATGACCTTAAGTTTCTAACATTTGCTGTATTATTGCCAACCTCAATACTTACTGTTGTATCTCCTTCTATTTGTATAGTATCTGTATAATATTGGTCTTGCTCTTCATTTTCAACCTCGATTAGTGTATATGGTCCAAGGTCTGTATATAATCCCGAAACCGTTACTTCTCCATTTTCGTCTGTTGTAAATACTGTTGCATCTTCTCTATTTGATGTAAAGTCAACTATTTCCTCACCTTTATCATTTGTTGTAATATATACATATTCTCCTTCTTTCCATCCACCTTTATCTATTGCACTAGATTGTAGAATAAATTGAACTTTTTGTAAATTTTCTTCTATATTTGGTGAACTTAGGTTATTATTTCTATAAAATCCTTTTTTCTTAATTGTTAGATTTCCTTTTGGTCTAAGTACTTGAACATATTCTAGGTTTAAGCCTACAGAGCTCATATCTCTAGCTATTTCGCAAGTTCCTAACAATGTTTTAGATCCATCAAAAGTTCCTTGTCCTTCTAGAGCATATTCGATACTCTTTGTTTTTATTTCATAGATTGAATATGTTCCAACAGGTAATCCTGTTATAGAAATTTTTCCTTCTTCTGTAGTTGTATATATACTATCTGTTGTTCCTCCAAATATACTTCCAATATTACTCCACGTAACATCTTCATAACTTTCTTCTCCTGTTAGCCAACCTTCATAATGTTGTATAGTTCCATCTATTGTTTCTGTTACATTACCATATATGGCAATTTGAACATCCTCAACAGGCTCACCTTTTTCATCCTTTTTAGTTATTTCAATGTCTCCTCTTGTTCTGTCATTATGTACCAATGCACTTGAACTTAGTCCAAGTTTTACTGTCTCACTATCATTTTCTGCTAATGATGCTGTTGTTGCAAATCTTATGTTTGAAACATCATGATATGTTCCTGTTGCAGTATATCCATCTTGAAGCTCTAAATCATAATACTGATCACATTCTGTTTCATATATTTCATATGATCCAGGATACAATCCAGAAATTGTATAAGTTCCACCTTCTGTCTGATATGAGCCTAGCCAATCATGTGTTTCTTTGTGAACACAGTTTTTATATGTTGTTTTATAATTATAAGTAATTAAATAATATTCTGTAACCCAATATCTGGTTGTTACTGTCTCTGGTGTTTTTCCATCATCCTTGTAAACTGTATTTCCATTAGAGTCTGTTTTGTTACTTGTGCTATATTCCCAATGTCCAACTTTCTCTGATTTTACATTATAATATGATGTATATGTATATGAACCTAATTTTTTTCCTGCACTTATTTGATTCATATCCTCTATTTCACTACTAGATACTTCACTCCATTTTTTACCGTTTAATTCATCTTCTGGCCATTCATTCTTCATAGAGCCACTTCCTTTTGTGACTCTCTTTATCCATTGTGGTTTTGAGTCTTCCCAAACCCTAAAGGACATTTCTCCTCCGCTCTTTATTAATTACTAAATCTCCAACATCTGGTGTATGCTCTTCTTGGGTTTTCTTTGGTCCCTTGTTCGTTATTTTTAATGTATATATAGAATCTTTTTTATTTACTGTAACAGATTGTGGTGAATATGTTACTGTATAATTTTTTGGAACATTTTCTGTAATTGTGTATTTCATTAAATTTCCATCTTCATCATATCTCTTTAATCCAGAAAAAGTATATGTATTTGATGTTTTTATTGTTTTAGTTATTGATGTAGCTCCTGCATCGTTCATTGCATGACCATCTGCAGTTAAAGTAACTTTTATAGATTTTGGTCTTGCTTTAGAATTTCCATCATCCCATATTTTATTTACTTTTATATCTATACTATCATCTAAGGTTGCTTCAAAGGTAATTTTCCCAGATTTTACAGTTGCATCAGTTTGTGTATACCATACACTTCCCTGAACAGAATTATATTGATTACATATAAATACTCTTCCTTTTTTATATTTAAGTTCTTCCTGTTGAAATGTAATCTTAACTCTATTACTATTTCCAACATACTCTCTTAATTTACTCTTTTTTACATAAACATAGAATTTTTTATTATTTAATGCATAGGCTCCGCCACCATTCTTTTTTAATTCATTAAAATGGTTATTTATGTTCTTTTCACCCGCAATTCTATATCTTGTAGAACCTGTTCCTACAACAGATGTACCATTTATTTTAATGTCTGTTATTTTAGCACCACCAAATTTCATTTTATATGGTCCCATAACAACATATTCTGTACCATCAACAGTTGCATATTTGGCTTTTGGAACATTTGTACTAACTTTTGCTATTTTTTTATAATTTATATATTTTTGTCTAACAGCTTGATATGCTGTTTCCCACCAGGCTGATGAACCTCCATAGGCACTACCATCATAGTTATTACTCTTAAGAGTTGTTGAATATGAAAGCTGCTGTTTGCTTAGATTAAAACATTTCATTAATGCACTTCTTACACCTTGAATATTATTTCCAATTGACATTGAAGCAGCAAAATTTCTAATATTTTTAGATGTTACTTTTGTAAATTGCTGTCCTCCAAATCCTTCATTATATACAGCTATACTGTTAGCTGCTATTGTTCCAAGGTCACTATCATAATATGTTTCATATACTGCTCTTATTGTACTTGAATAACCAATATCAGCGTTTGCTTGACAACAAGAATTCCAAGCATCAGCCCATCCTCCATAGGCGCTTCCGCTAGTATTTATTGTTTTGCCTAAAAACCAATTTATATCTTTGCAATTCCAATTGCTATAAAATCCAATGGTTCCATATCCATCATAACCACTTGCACCAAAACTATATTGACAACCTAATTGTATAAATATCAATGTAAAAATTATTCCTATTATTAGCTTTTTAATATGTTTCATTTTTCCTCCTTTCCTTTAAAATTCTCTATTTTATTAGTATTTTTTTCACAAATACATAGGCAAGCAGTCCCATAACTATAAATGTTACTAATACTATAACTATATAATTTATTAATGCTCCTGTGCTTACACTTATAATTACATTTGCTGAACCAATACTATCATTTTTGTTTTCAGTTCCCTGTGAATTAGAACTTTTTTCTATTTTTGCCTTATTATTTATCAAACCTGAATTCGATTCAGTCATTGTTTTAGTTAATGTTAAAGTTAATTCTCTAGATTCTCCTGGTTTTATAGGTGTATTTGCTAAACTAGAATTGTATAAATTTGCTCCTGATTTATACCAGTCTGAATTCATACTTGACTTAAATGTTAGTGATGAAGGTAAAATATCTTCTATATTTTTTGCATATCCCTCTACTTCTCCTACATTTGTAATTTTTATTTTATATTCTATTACTACCAAAGAATCTTTTAAATTTTTTGCTTTTATTTCTGCTTTAGCAAGTGTTGTTCCTTCTTTTTGTTCATAAGTTTTTGTTCCTGTTGAATTTTGAACAACTATTTTACTTACATATTTTTGTATGTCTAAACTAAATTTATTTTTGTTAATTAATCCAATATCTATATTGGTTAAATTGTTTTCTAAAGATAAAACATCTGTTGCTCCAACTGTTGCTCCGTTTCCATCTATTGTAAACTGTTTATCAATAGCATCTGAGTTTTCACTTTCAGATATTCCATTTGCCTTATAAGTTGTTACTTTATATACCGTAGTATCATAATAAAATACTATTATATATTCTCCTTTTACTAAACTTAATTCATAATGCCCATTTTCATCTGTTTGCGTCGTTTCAACTGTACTATTGTTCTTTGTATTAATTGCACTTACTTTCATTTGTGCTACTTTCTTTTCATCTAAAGATTTTTTTCCATCTTCATTTTCATCAATCCATGCTGTACCACTTATTTTGTATTTGTTTGATGTAGCATTACCAGAACCGTCTTGATTACCTGAATTATTATTTGAATCGTTCGGATTATTCGGATTATTTGGATTACTAGGGTTATTTGGATTATCCGGTTTATTTGGTGTATCTGGGTTATCTGGATTGCTTGGATTACTTGATTCATCATCATCATCATCTAGTTTACTAACATTAAATGATATACTCTTTGAATAAGAATTTTCTGTATTATTTTCATACGCTTTTATTGTATTTGTTATTTTCTCTGTATTTCTTCCATCTACCCTAGCTTCAACAACAATCGAAATCTTTTTACCTGATAGTAATTCTAAATCATTTAATTCAATAGATGAATCATTCATTTTTGATACTAAATCTTCACTTTCTTTTCCATAAATATATGCTTTTTGAATATCTAAAGATTCGTCTAAATCGTATGATAGACTTATGTTTGTATTATTACTATCATTATTTTCTATATTTGCAATAAATTCAATAACATCATCATTATTTAATTTTGTATTTTCATTTATAGCTACACCTTGTTTTAATGCCTTTATATCTACATCAATATTAGTGTGATTTTTATAAATATTTCTTTCGAATTTTGCTGAATAATTTTCTACCTTATCTGACATTACAGTTGCTGTTGCTGTTATCCAAGACATTACTTTATTTTCACTAACTTTTTCGGCAAATACAATAATATTAATTTTTTTACTACTATTTGCTTTTAAATTTAGTATCTTAAAACTTACTATTGCCTCTCCACTTTCATTTTTTTGTATTTCATCTAATACAAGATTACTATCATCATAAACTTCTTCATCTTTTTCATTAAATGATATAAATAAATTTGAAAGTTTAAAATTTTCAAGTTTTATGTTATCACTTAGTTCTTTACTTAGTTTTACTTGAATCTTTACATTATTTAAGTCCTCATTTTTCAAATTATTTACAACTAGACTAGCAATACAATTTCCTCCTTCTAGCCATTGATAACTTTCGTTGCTAGTATTTTTTAATATGATTTGTAAATTAGCTGATTTAATTGTATTTTTACCCGTTGTAACATTTTGATTAATACTTCCATCTTCTGATGCTAAATATATTGTTCCATACATATCGCTTCCATCTATTTTGCTATCATTTAACATATATGTAACTGCTTTATATGAAAACTCTACACTTTCCCCATTTTTTAAAGTATTAATTTTTCCTAAATTTATTTCATTTTTATCTGTAATTTCATACCAACTACTTTTAACTTCTGTATATTGAGTTGAACTTGTATGTTTTTGTACAGTTTTTTCAACTATGTCCCATACATATCCATTTTTTTGTACAGCTTTTACATTAATATTTGAACAATCTTTTCCACTATTATTAGTTAATTTTATTGTATATTTTACAGTTTCTCTTTCTTTTATATCTGCTTTATCTGCTAATGCATCTTCCCCAACTGTTGCTGTTATATCTACTTTAATGTTTTCATTTTCTACTGTTTTTTCTGTACTAGTTTCGGTACTACCTTGTTTTGTTGTTATTTCATTTGCTAGTTCTTCATTATTTTCTTCTTCTGTCTTTAAAACAATTTTTGAACTATTTTTTTGTTCAACACTGTTTACACTATATGTCACATTAGTATCCAAATCACCTTGAACATTATATTTTAAATCTCCTGGTATATTTAATCCTGTTTCTATTGCCAATCTTTCTTGTGGTTCCATTTTATCTATAACAATTTTATATTTTACAGCACCATTATTATTTTCTGTCCAAGAACTATCATCTATTGCCACATTTTTATTATTTGTGTAATAAAATTTTAGCATTTGAATTATTGGTATTTATAGAGTTTAGTTTTGCATTAAAGCCATTTTCGTTATCACTTGTTGGTATATCTCCTGTTAAAACTATATTTTGTATTTCTTGTTCATAGTTATTAATTAATGCTGTCTGTAATTTTGCATCTTTGCTTGAAGATTTTATGTCTAAAGATCCATAAACTGTTTCTGTATCTATAGTTTCTACATTTTCATTTTTATTATTATATCCTAAAATATTATTATATAACATTAATCCATATTGTGATTCTAGCATTAAATCTACATTTTCTGTTTTTTGTGCATTTTTATTTTCATTTGTATATACCATTTCTATTTTTGTATTTTGGCTTGGTGTTAATTTGCTTGTTTTTACATCTAATTTTAAACGTATAGTTGTTCCACCTGTTGAATCATAATTTAGTTGTTCTCCATTTAATTTTATATTTACTTCTGATTGTTTGTTTTCGTTTTCAGATGTAACTGCTTCTCCTGCTTCTAATCCATTTTTATATAATACTGCATATTGTGCTGATATTAGTTCTAATTGTTTTGGTAATCTTATTGTTACATTTGGGTTTTTATATAAGTCTTTGCTTTCATCATTTGCAAGTAGTGCTGCATCTACTGTTATTGTTTGTTTGTCTGATAATGTGGAAATTTTATTTGTGTCTAATTTTATTTCTGCTTTTGATTCTGTTTCTTTTAAATTTATCACTGCTTCTGTATTTTTTTCATTAGTTGAAACTTTTTCTTTTATTCCACTTATGTTTTCAATTTCTTCTCTTGAATATCCATTACCTTTTATTGTTTTTGTGTTTTCAATGTTTAATATTCCTTTTTGTGTAGGTACACTTGTTTCAATATTTATAGCTTTTTCTTCTGTAGGATAATTTATTACTATTTTTCCATTTTCATCAGCTATAGAATCTTTATTTATATTTGATAAAATTGTTTCATTGTTATTTTTTATTGTTATATTTCCTTCATCCCCAAATATTTTTAAAAATTCATTTTTATCAATTTTGGTTTGTTTATATATTACGTTTGTAGCTATTTCTTGATCATTTTTTAAATATGTTGTTTCATTTTCTTTTAGAGATATTGTTTGTCCATCTAGTAAATCTACATTAACACTGCTTAAAACTGTATAATCTCTATCTTCTCCTGTATATATTTTTCCTTTAAAAATACTTTCTTCGTTGCTTTTTAGATCTGTCGTAATAATACCATCTATATCATTTTCTATATTTACACTACTGTTTGCTACTAATTCTTTGTTATCATATATTGTTATTTTATCTTCTATGTTTATACTATTTTGTGCATAATTACTATTTTCATCTAATTCATAAGTAACAACAATTATATCTTTGGCATCTTTTTCCCAATTTACATTATTACTATCATCATTATTTAATTTTATTGATAATTTATTTTCTTGTTGGTTATATGTATAATTATTTTCATTAAATGCTATATCATTATTAGTTGCTTTTGTGCTTCTTGTATGAACTTGTACATTTTTTACTTCTTGTGGTACATCTAAATTGATTTCTGTACTTTTAACAGGATAATTATTATTTGTGATTTTGCTTTTTATTAATAGTTGTACTATTCTTTTGTTTTCATTTTGTATATTATATATATGGTTTGTAAGTAGTCCTGTTTCTAGTTCTACATTTGTTTGTTCACTTGATTTCCAACTAATTCCAACTTCTGTACTTCCCGAAATTTCTATATTTTTCTCTTTTTCAACATTCTTACTGTTTATATATTGTCCTTTTAATGTTACATTTGTATTAGCTGTTAAACTTCCTTCTGTAATTTTAGTTCCGAAATTAGGTTCAACTTCTAATTTTATTGTAACTGTATTTCCTGCATTTATTTGGTTTAGTTTTACTTCGTTTCCTGAAATTTCAGATATTTCTGTACTAAGTTTGTTTGCTTTTATATTAAAATTATTATTTTCTAAGTTTACAGAGCCATTGAAATAACCTTCATTGTGTACAGTTATATCCACATATAGGTATTGACTTTCTGTATCTGTTGCCATTTCTATTTTATTTACTTTTTCACCATTTGAATTTAGGAAATATGCTGAAAAATCAATATTTTCGTGATTGGTTTTTACAATATCTAATGCATATGTTACAGCTGTTACACCAACAAAAATAAAATAATATAATGTCATTGTTAGTATTATTTCGATTGCTATTATTACATTTAATTTTCTCTTTACTTTCAACATTATATAATCCCCTTTCTTTGCTCTTTTTCACCATATATTTTTACAATTTTTTTTGAATTTTTCAATCCTCATATCTCTTGTTTTTTATAATTATTACATAAAAAAACAGCTATGTCCTATCGGGAATAGGATGTAGCATTTTCTATACATAAATATTTATATTTTGATTACATTTTTATTACATTTTTTCGTATATATTAAAAAAAACGATATTCCCTTACGGAATACCGTTTTTTATCATTTCACATTATTTTTTTAATGCTTTTTTCTTTATAAATACAATTCCTGCTGCTAATACTATTAATCCTATAGTTCCTGCAATCCAGTAAATTGGTCTCTTATCACTACCTGTTGGTGGAGTAATTGTTAATGTTGTTGTATCTTTTGCCAATTCCCAATTGAATTTACTCTTTAGAGATGTTAATTTGTCAAGTGAAATTGATGTTACTCTTGCTTTGTTTGTATATGCTGTATCATTATCTTTAGATAATAATGATGTTACTGTATAGCTCATACTTTCTGTTGCTCCACTTTCAAATTCTTTCCAACCTGTCATCTTTAAGCTGTTTGTTGTTTCTGTACTTCCATCTGGGTTGTTCTTTGTAATTGAAACTTCTACACTTTCTGTATTTCCATCCGAATGTACTACACTTGCAGTTGAACTTGCTTTTGTTGAATCATAATTGTATTTTTTATCTAATTCGTCTACAATTTCATTTACTTTTACAGCTTTTAAGTATACTTCACCTATCTTTTCACCATATAAGTAGTATTTTCCATAGTCTCCTGAACCTTCAGCTTCTATGTAATCTTTATCAGATTGATTTTCAATTTTTATCTCATATGTTGTTTCTAATGCAGAACCATAAATTAGACTTTGATCAATTTCTAATTTAGCATATTTACTTCCGCCTGTTATTTCATCTAGTGCTGTTAAATATGTTGCTGTTCTATCTGTTGGATTTGCTGATACTAAAGTTGTTCCTGTTTGTGCTGTAAGTTTAACATTAGTTATCTTTTTATCTAATTTTATTATTGTTTCTGGTTGTTCTATTAAACCAAAGTTAAATCCTCCGAAAATTGGTTTTTGTGTATCTGTATCTTTTTGAACATCTGTAGATGTATTTACATCATTTTCAATTGAAATACCTGTCATTGGAGTATATGCATTTAAGTTTGAAGGATAGTCTGTTACAACATTTCCTGATTTATCATATACTGTTCCATCATCATTGTATTTATAGCCATCAAATTTAGCTCTTTGAGTTAAGTCATCTGCTGCTGTTGAATAGTTAGTATTATTTAAATATTTATACCATTCAACTATTTTCTTTTGAGCTTCTGTTTGTTTTGAAGCTACTACTCCTGTTATTGCATTTAAATCTTCTGCTTTAGCTTCCATAGCATTTTTAATTGTATCTCCAGCTCCATTTGATTCAGTATTTATAATTGTTGATTTATAATCATTTGATTTTATGTCTGTAGTTGTATTATCTGCTTTTATCATTTTCTGTGTACCATCACCATAAGTAAATCTTATGTAATAATATCCTGGTACAACACCCTCAAATTCATATGTTCCACCAACTTGTGTTGTTGTTTTAGCTTCTGGTTGACTTACATTTAATTGGTTATTGTTATATTCATCTACATATAATTTTGTTACTGTTGATTTATCTGCATTCAATAATTCAACTGTTACACTTTGAGCTCTATTTTTTTCATTATCATCCATTATACCATTTCCAAGGTTTGTTTTGTCATTTTTACTTTGTTCTGTTTTAATATCCTCATATACTGTACCAGAAATCTTTCTCCTATCTCCTAGTGATAGTTTTAAATATAATGCTGATGATTTACGAGATTTACTAATTGTTTTGTGTACATAGTATTTCTTGCTATTAGATTCACTTGTTACTGGATAAATATTAGTTCCTTTAGCTCCATCAAAGTCTCTAACACTTTCATTATTTACCCAAACATTATCTGTTCTTAAATATTCGTGATATCCTAAAGCTGTAGCTATTGTAGGTGCATTTTCAAGTTCACCTTCAGTTACTTTTCTTTCTAGTATTCTTCTTAAAGCTTCATCTTTTATTCTAAATTGGATATATGATGTTTCTGTTTCTTGTTTTCCTATACCATTTTTGTAAACACTATTTTCATTATTCACGTCATAGCTTGCTACTCCGTCTTTATCACTCCATAGTGCGAAATCAGATTTATCTGATGTATTTTCGTTAGTACATAATTCATATCTATTTGTATCATATGAATTTACTAATGAATCTAGATATAATCTTTCTTCTGTATATAGGTCATCTAAATACATTGTTTCATTATTTTTAACATCAATACTATATACTACATATACTTTTAATTCGTCTGTATTGTTTGCAACATTATATGCTATATCTGTTGGATATATTTTTCCAGTATATGACTTTGTTGAATTTTGTTCATTTACTGTTGGTACATATTTTGATTCACTAGCAGGTGCATCACCATATTTATATGTATATGTGTAACCTTTCATATTAATTTTAATATATGCTAGGTTTTCATCTACAGTATAGTCTGCATCATATTGTTCTAGTAATCCAAGATTAATATTTGAAACCTTATATGTTGCTTCATCATAGTAATATGCAAGTGGTGCATTTTTCAATTCGTCTGCTGTTGCTTTATTATCTTTGATGTCTCCATATACTTTATTATTTTCAGCTACTAATTTGTCATTTTCTAAATTAACAACTGTTTTGCTTGTTACAGCTTTACCAGGATTTGCTCCTTCAACTCCTGTTAAGTTATTGTCATCTAATTTTGCTTTTGTCATTTCATATTCTTGAGCTTTTGAGTTAACTTTTGCATCTGTTCCTGTAAATGGATTTACTACTACGTAACCACGTTCTTTTACTGTGCCATCTTCATTATATGTAGTTTTGTTATTATAAATAAATTCTACATATGCTCCATTTAAGTCCCAATAATAAATGTCTTTGTCTTCATCTGATACTGCATTTTTCTCTGTAAATTTATAGTGTCCATTTGCATCTGTTACTGTTGTAGCAAGTAATTTATTATTTGCATCGTAAAGGTTAACTGTTATTCCTTCTTTTAATTTATCATTACTTTGTTGTCCATCATAAATATGATTTATTTGGTTATCTTTACGGTCTGGATTATCTATCCAAACATCTCCTTCTATTCCTCCAACAACTTTCTTGTTATCAGCTTCGAATTTGAATGTTCCATCTTCTGGGAAATTGATATTAATTTCTTTGTTTCCTAAGTATACCCAATCTCCTGTTAATGAGCTAGATCCTTCTGCTGCTTGTTTGTATCCATCTTGTTTTGTTATGTCATATCCACTTGGTGTTTCTGTTTCATATAAATAATATGTTCCATATTTTAATTTTTCTATTTTTGTTGATGATGGGTATTCTGTAGCTGTATCTCCATAAGTTTTATCTCCTGCTGCATCTCCTGATATCCATCCTTTTGTTCCGTCATTTAAAACTGCGTATAGTTTGAATTTACCACCTGATAAAACCATTCCTGTTGTTTTATCTTTTTTGATAATTTCTGTTGTTGCAAGTGATTTGTTTGTAATTTTAACAGTAATTTTTGAACCTGAACCTGGCTCTAATGCTTGTGAACCTACAAATACCCAATCTCCTGTTAAATCTGTTGAACCATTAGAGGCTTGTTTATATCCTGTTTGTTCACTTAATGCGCAATTATCTGGAGCTTTTGTTTCATATATATAATATGTTCCATATTTTAGATTTTTTATTTCTGTTTTTGCAGAATATTCTGTTGCTGTTGTTCCGTATGTTTTTTTAGCCTTAGCATCTCCTGATACCCATCCTTTTGTTCCATCTTTTAATTCTGCATAAATTTTAAATCCTGCACCATCTAATTCTTTACCTGATTTTTCATCAACTTTTGATATTATTAATGTTTTTAATCCTTTTCTCTTAAGAGTCCAAGATACTTCTCCATCTACTGTATGTGGTGTGTTGTCATAAACATATAATCCTGTTTGTTGTTGTTGACTACCAACACATACTGCTATTCTTGCATTATAATATTCAAATTTTTCTTGTTTTATACTTACCGTATAATTTCCTTCGTCTGGTAATTTAGAAGTTTCTACTGCTAAGAAAAATTGTTTACCATCTAGAATATATTTTCCTGATTTTGCCTCATTAAATTTATTTGACCAATCTTTTTTATCTGTTGACTCTGAAGAGCTCCAATATATTTCTTTATTTGAAGAACTAGTCCATTTTGCACTACTTACTGTAATACTATTTATGCCTTTTCCTGCAAAAGATATTGTAAATGGTCCCATTATAGTATAAGACTTATTATTTATTGTAACTTGCTTTTCTTTTTCTTCTACTGTACTTTTAGATATATCTTTTATTTTTTGATAGTTATTATATTCATCTATTTTTCCTTGAGAGGCAGGATTTTTAGTACCACTGCCTGCCCATTCCATTTCATTTATAATGGCTGATTCATTAACAACTGTTCCTTCTTTTATTGCTTCATATAAAGCATTTTGTACATAAAATGAGTTACCATCTCTAGAAGCTTCTGCTGCTAATCTACCAATTGATGTTTTTGAACCATCTGCATATGCTGTTTTTGATTTTTTAGGTGATGTATTAATAATTGATTCTACCTTTATTTTTCCTTTAGTTTCATCAAAACCAACATCAAATACAGAGTGTATTGTATTATTCATACTTCTTCCAGTATAACCTGATTCTTTATGCCAGAAACATGTTAAATTTCCTTGACTATCAAGTCCATTCCAAAATGCTCCACCCATATCTATTTGTTTACCTAATAAATTTTTTGCTTTAGCATTCATATATTGGCTTTTAGATGGATTGTAAAGCGAATAGACATTTCCTATTAATACATATATAATTGTTAAAAATGCTATACTTGCTATTGCTGCTATAATTTTATTTTTATATTTTTTTATCATCTATTTCACCTCCACCTTATATTCTTTTACTTAAATATTTTTTGTTTACTAAATATGCTAATCCAGCTAATACTATTAGTGTAATTATTGTTGTTGCAACATAATTTACTAATGCTCCTGTACTTACACTTATGATTACATCTGCTGAACCTTTTTCGTTAGTTTCGTCTTTAATTCCTAGTTCATTTGAACTTTCTGCAATTTCAGCTTTGTTATTTACTAAACCTGTATTTGAATCTGTCATTGTTTTTGTTAATATTAATGTTAATTCTTTAGATTCTCCTGGTTCAATTTTTGTATTTGCTAAACTTGTGTTATATAGGTTGTTTCCTGATATATACCAATCTGAATTTAAACTTGAGTTAAAGCTTAGGCTTGATGGCATATAGTCAACAATGTTTCTTGCATATCCTGCAACATCACCTGTATTTGTAACTTTTATTTTGTATTCAATTACTACAAGTGAACCACTTAGGTTTTTAGATTTTATTTCGGCTTTTGCTAATGTTGTATTTTCTTTTTGAGCATATTCTGATGTTTTTGAATCATTTTTTACTGTTATTTTTCCAACATATTTTTGTAATTTTAAATCAAATGTGCTTCTTAAAATTAAACCTAAATCTATATTTGATATATTTTTTTCTAGGTTTATTGTATCTGTAGTTCCTGCTGTTATTGTGTTTCCATCTATTGTTATTTCTCTTGAAATTGCATCTGAATTTTCAGTATCATTAGCACCTTTTACTTGATATGTTGTTGTTCCATAAATATTTGTATCATACTTAAATACTATTATGTATTTTCCTTTTACTAAGTCTAATTTGTAAGTTCCATCGTTACCTGTTTTTGTTGTGGCTTCGACTTTACCTGTTTCGGCATTTATAGCATTTACTTCGATGTCTCCTTTTAATTCTTCTGTACTATTTCTTCTTCCGTCTCTATCACTATCTAGCCATACTAATCCTGAAATAGTATATCTTACATCATCGTCATCATCACTACTACTGCTGTTATTATTTTGATTATTTCCTGAGTTGTTATTTTCGCCACTATTATTATTGTTGTTATTTTCTCCTGAATTATTGTTACTATTGTTTCCATTATTATTGTTATTTTCTGGTTCAATTACAGGATTTTCTGTTTTATTAACTAAAATTGTTAATTCATCATCTTTTCTTCTACCATTTTCTTCATCAGAAACTTTTAAAGTATTTGTTATTGATTCTGTATTTAATGCATCTACTTTTCCAACAACATTTATTTTTACTGTTTCACCTGGTTTTAGTGTTTGTTCATTTTTTCTTAAATTGTTATATGATAATTGTCCTAATATATCTTCTTCTCCTGCTTCTGTAGTAATTTTTGCACTTTCTACATCTAGCATTCTATCTATATTATATTCAAGTGAAATTTTATGTTCTTTTTGTTCATTATTTGTAATTGTTGCTGTAAAACCAATTTTATCTCCATCATTTAATTTATCTGTAGAAACATTTATTGCTTTTCCATCTTCATATTCCCCTTGTTGTTCAAGTTTTAGGTTTGTTGAATAATCAGTTACTGTTCTTGTTAATTTATTTGAAATATAGCTATTTTTGTTTGATGTTATAACTTCTGCTAACATCCATACATCCTCTGTTTTATTCTCTCCTAATGAATACTGTGTTGATGGAAACATTTCTATTTTTAATGAATCTCCTGCATTTATAGAATTTACCTTTAATGTCATTATTGATATTCCATCTTTTCCTGTTTCAACACCACTAAGTGCTACATTATCTTCGATTTCTTCAGTTATATTAGCATCTGGTGTTAAGTTACTAGAAAATGCAACTTTTACATCCATATCTTTTAAGTTTTGACTTGTTGTATTTTTAATTATTAATTCAGATTTTACTGTTCCACCACTTGTTAATTCTATCTCATTTGATGAACCATTGAATATGTTTACTTGTAATTCTGCACTTTTAATGTTATTTTTTATTGTTGAAATTGTTTCATTTAATCCTTTATCTTCTGAAACAACTGTTATAGTTCCTTGAGTTTCTGTTCCATCTATTTTTTCATTATTTAACATATATACAGATGCTTCATATTCAAATGTTTTACTTTCACCATTTTTTAGGCTTGAAATTGTTCCTAATGTAATTTCATTTGAATTTGAAATTTCATAAAAATGTTCTTTAGTTGTTGTATTATAATATGGGTTTGTTCCTTCTTTTTCTACCAAGTTCCAAACATATCCATTTTTTTGATTTGCTTTTACTGTAACATTTGTATAATCTTTTCCAGTATTATTTGTTATTGTTACTTTATATTTTATTGTTTGTCCTTCATAGATATTATCATTATCTGATAAACTATCATTTCCAACTGTTGCACTAATTTGTGTATTTAGTCCTGTTTTTGTTTCGTTTGTTACAACTCTTTCTTCTGAACTTTCTGCCATACTTGTTTTTGTTGCTAATACTATGTTTGACGTATTTGATTCAGTATTTCCTTGATAGTCACAACTTACAACTGATGAGAAGCTTCCTTTTTTGTTGTATTTTAGATTTTCTGGTACTGTTACTGGTACATTTAATTTTATAACTTCTTCTTTTTCCATTTCATCTACTACAACTTTGTAGCTTACTGCATCTTCTCTATATTCTCCCCAACTTTGGTCATCTGCTTTAGCATCTTTTTGGTTTGAGTAATAGATTTTTAATTTTCCATTATTTGTTTGTAATTCATTTAATTTTGCTACATAACCTTCATCATCTTGATTTGCTGGTATTTGTCCTATTAATGTAACATTTGAAACTTTTTCTCCATAGTTGTTTATTAATGCTGTATTTAAAGTTACATCTTTTTGATCTGCATTTGTGCTTAATTCTCCATAAGCTGTTTCTTTATCTACTGTTACAACTGTGTCTCCATTGTTGTTATAATTTACAATTTGGTTATATATCATTATTCCATATTGTGATTCGAAGTTTATATCTGCTGATGCTGTTTTTTGTTCATTTTTATTTTCGTTTGAATATGTCATTTCTATTTGACTTGTTTTGCTTGGTGTTAATTTACTTGTTGCAACATCTAATTTTAAGGCAATTTTTGTTCCACCTGATACATCATATTTTTCTTGTTCACCTTTAAATTTAATAGTTACTTCTGATTCACCATTTGAATTTTTGTCTGAACTTGTGCTTTCAACTTCTAGTCCATTTTTATATAATACTGCATATTGAGCTGATTTTACTGTCATTTCTTTTGGTAATTTTACAGTTACAGTTGGATTTTTATATAAGTCTTTACTTTCGTCATTTGATTCTAGTGTTGCATTTACTGTTATTGTTTGACTATCTGCTATTGTTGAAATTTTTGATATATCTAAGTTTATATTTCCTGATGTTTCTGTTTCTTTTAATGTTATTACTTTTTCTGCTACTTTTTTATTTGTTGTTACTTTTTCTTTTATTCCTGTTAGACCTTTTATTTCATCTCTTCCATATCCTGCACTTAATATTGCTTTTGTATTTTCAATATTTAGTGTACCTATATTTTCTGGTTTGCTTGTTTCTAATTTAACTTCTTTTTGTCCATCTGGATATGTTATAACAATTTTTCCTTCTTCATTTGCTTCTGTATCTTTGTTTATGTTTGCTATTACTGTTCCATCAGCAGATTTTACTGTTATATATCCATTTTCTCCAAAGATTTTTAGGAATTCGTCTTTGCTAATTTTTGTTTCTTTATATAGAATGTTTGCTGCTTTTTCGTTTTCACCTTCTAAGTATGTAGCTTCTTTTTGTTCTATTTCTATTTTTTCTTCTGATTCTTCTATATAATCAATATTTATTTTATTTGTTTCTGTATAGTCTCTTTCTTCTCCTGTATATATCTTTCCTTTATAAATTTCATTTTCACTACTTTCTATTGTACTTGATATTACACCATCTATTTCTTCTTCAATATGAACATTTTTGTTTTCTGTTATTTCTTTGTTATCATATAATGTTATTTTGTCTTGTATTTGGATCTCTTCATTTGCTATATTTTCATCTTTATTTAAAATATAAGTTACTACAAATATATCACTTGCTTCTTTTTCCCAGCTTATGTTTTCTTTATCCTCATTTGATAAATTTATTGTAAGTTTATTTTCAGCTTTATTATATTCATAGTTTGAATCTCCAAATTCAGCTTTGCTATTCGTTCCATTTGTATTTCTTGCTGTTACTTTTACAGCTTCTACTTTTTCTGGAACATTTAAAGTTAATTCAGTATTTTTTACTGGATAATTGTTGTTTGTAGCCTTGCTATTTATTAGCATTTGTACTAATCTTTTGTTTTCTCCATTTACATCATATACTGAATTTGTTAATAATCTTCCATCAAGTTCTACTTTTGTTTCTTCACTTGATTTCCAATCTATTTCAACTTCATCTTTTCCGCTTATTTCTATAAACTTATTTTTTTCAACATTTTTACTGTTAATGTATTGTCCACCTAGTTCCACTGTTGTTTTTCCAGCTAATGTTGTTTCTTTTACTGTATTTTCTTTTTTGGCTTCTATTGCTAATTTGATTGTTGCAGTACTTCCTGCATTTATTTGTTTTAATTTAACAACATTGTCTTTTATTTCTGTTACTTGGGGATCTAATTCATCGCTTTTTATATTAAAGTTTTCATCTGCAATCTTTATTTCTCCATTGAAATATCCTTCATTTTTAACCGATACATCAACATATAGATATTGTTTTTTATCTATATTTTCCTCTATTTTTTGTATTTTTTCTCCGCTTTCATCTTGAAAGTACGCAGAAAATTCGACATTTACATTATTTGTTTTTACCGCATCTATGGCATAGCTTACAGCTGATTTACCAACAAATACAAAGTCTGAAACTGTTAATGCAAATATCGCTAAAATTGCACAAATTTTATTGATTAAATTTGTTCTTGTACTGTTCATATTAAATTCCTCCCTTTTTTGTACGCTTTTTACTTATGTTATTATAAAAAAAAGCTATTTTTTAGTCAATAACTTTAGCCTTCAATCTGCTCTCGCTCTAGAAAGACATTTTCTATGTATTTACGGAAGCTTTTTTTCGGTTTTGTTTGACTTTTTTATTAAATTTTTATTACAATTATGTTACATTTTTGTTTTTAAACATAATTGTGCACCATACTTACTATTATAAAGCCTTTCGGGCTTTTTTGCAATAGTTTTTTTACATTTTTTGTAACTTTTTATGTAATATAATAGAAATTTTTAACACATATTTCTATGTTTCATATAATATAATTATAAAGAGGTGAAATTTATGAATAATGTTGATATTTCTTATTTAATGAATATGTTAAACAAGATGGATAAAAATCAATTATCTAATGGACTTAATCAACTAAATCAAATTTTAAGTCCTGAGGAAAAGCAAAAAATTATTCAAGCTCTTAATTCTAAAAATAATATGAATTAAG